>TARA_R110002020_G_scaffold44181_1_pt1 | contig 29764 bp, 44 predicted proteins | sample TARA_R110002020 | Tara Oceans TARA_R110002020 (sample SAMEA4396489) | marine metagenome | biome: Westerlies Biome; feature: [MES] marine water layer (ENVO:01000295) within the mesopelagic zone...; material: water (ENVO:00002006), including particulate matter (ENVO:01000060) such...
ATATACCCCCCCCTCAAAGCGTGCTGGGGTGGGGGGTGGAGGCTTTAGCTCACGCGCACCGAAAAATTTTTTATTATTTTCGTTTCTTAGCAGTTTTGGCAGCGGCCTTGAAGGCTTTTGCGGTAGGCGCGCCTTTCTCACCAGGCTTGCGCATTTTCTCCTTCGATCCCGCCTTAATGCGCTTCCTTTTGGCGGCGATGTTGGCGTACAGCCCCTTCCTTGGCATCTCTATTTCCTTGATTTAGAGCCGGCGCACTTCCAGCGCTTTCGCGACAGCCGCAACGGCGAGTTAGGGTTTTTGGCGGCCTTTGGGTTGCGCTTCATCTGGCCTGCCGACCTGGCGCAATACGAGTCGCCCTTCTTGGTGCCAGGCCGCACACGCGGCCCGCCGTCCGCTGCGCGTCCGGCCTGGCCATAGCTCACTTTCTTGCCGGCCTTGGTGATCTTCACCTTGGCCTTGCCCTTGGCGGGCGTGCGGCTGGCAGCCACTAGCGAGGGGGGTATGGAGGCTTCGGCCCCTTGGTGTTGGTGCCTGACATGGCGCCAGATCTTTTCTTGCTGGCACCGCCAGCTTTGCGCATGGCCTTCATGTTTTGCTTGTGAGTTCCGTACATTTTGAGAGTCCTATATATGGGAGTCCGAATTTTCTCACAGTGAACTAATTTATAAAGTGTCACCCTATGGGTGGACAGATAGGACGATATAAGAGATAATGTCCCCATCGTTAATTAAGGGACAACGAACATGACCGAACAAGAAAAACTTAAGCTATCAATTTTAGCGGAAATCGATACAGGTTTGATGACACAAAAAAGCGCAACAGAGTTGGCAGACATGATTGATGCTGGCAAATTTGATGACGACATAAACGATGAAGGTTGGAGCGTGATGAGCGCAATAGATCAAATTGATATGGTCATTGGTTTGGCAGAAATATATGGGTGGAAAGCGTAAGCGGCGGGGGGCGATATGACCGACCGCTTCTACCGCGCAACGCAGGCGCTAAAGCGCCTGCCAGCCATCCACGGCATTAAGGGCGAGGCCGCCAAGTCTGGCACCGTGACGCCTGATAAGATTGCGTTGGTTTCGGATCTGTTGGACGCCAACGTGGCCAAGGCCGACATTGCAGACCGCGTAGGGCTGCACGCGAGTACGATATACAATCTGGCGCGCAAGCACCGGCGCGGCAATCTGCTATAGGTGCGGTAAAACCCTCCACACCTTTCCCCGCATACACCACTGGTATAATGCGGCATGCCCGAAAACCCATATATAGCGTTTGTTAAGCGCTTCCGTAATGACCCCGTCGCGTTCGTTGAGGGCGTATTCAACGTCACCCCAGACCCCTGGCAGCAAGATTTCCTAAAAGCCATCGCCTCCGGCGAGCGCAAGCTTAGCGTTCGCTCTGGCCACGGCGTAGGCAAATCAACGGCAGCCAGCTGGGCCATGCTCTGGTTTTTGCTGACCCGATTTCCAGTCAAGATTGTAGTTACGGCGCCCACCAGCGCGCAGCTGTTCGACGCCTTGTTCGCCGAGGTTAAGCGCTGGATCAACGAGTCGCCCGAAGCCGTGAAACAGCTGCTTGAAGTCAAAAGCGACCGCGTAAGTCTAAAAGCCGCGCCCAGCGAAGCATTCATAAGTTGCCGAACCAGCCGCGCCGAGACGCCAGAAGCACTCCAGGGTGTCCACGCCGACAACGTGATGCTCATCTGCGACGAGGCATCCGGCATTCCAGAGGCCGTGTTTGAGGCCGCCGCAGGTTCAATGTCTGGCGAGAACGCCGCCACGTTGTTACTTGGCAACCCCACGAGGGGCAGCGGATTCTTTTTCGACACGCACCACCGGCTCTCTGGCGAGTGGTGGACGCGCCGCGTCAACTGCGAAGACTCGCCCCGCGTCTCTGACGAGTACGTCAAAGAGATGGCGCTGCGCTTTGGGGAGCAGTCCAACGCCTACCGCGTCCGCGTCATGGGCGAGTTTCCGCTCCGAGACGACGACACCGCCATACCTTTGGAGCTTGTGGAGTCAGCGCAGAGCCGCGACGTGGTGGTGATGGAGGAGGAGCCGATCATCTGGGGCTTAGACGTTGCCCGATTTGGCAGCGCAAAGAGCGCCCTGGCGAAGCGCCAGGGGCGCGAGCTTAAAGGAATGCAGACCTGGCAGGGGCTTGACCTTATGCAGCTGACGGGCGCGGTTGTTGCCGAGTACGAGGGGGCAGGGCCGCGCCAGCGGCCGGTGCAGATCTTTGTCGATTCTATTGGCGTTGGGGGAGGCGTGTGCGACCGGCTGCGCGAGCTAGGGTTGCCGGCCGTTGGCATCAACACTGGCGAGGCGCCAAGCACAAAGGGGACGTATGCCAATCTGAGGGCCGAGCTTTGGTTCAAAGTCAAAGCCTGGCTAGAGGCCCGCGACTGCAAGATCCCTCAAGACGACAACCTAGTGGCCGAGTTGGTGTCGCCGAAATATAAATTCACGTCGAGCGGCAAGCTGCAGATCGAGAGCAAGGATCAGATGCGCAAGCGCGGCCTTGCAAGCCCTGACCTGGCCGACGCGCTGGTACTCACGTTCGCCGGCCCCGCCTCAATTATGGCCGGCCATAGCAGCGCGGCTTACAACTGGAACACTCCGCTGCGAAGGAATCTCGCCGTCACCTGATAAAATATGTCACTCAATGCACCATATATGGGGTTTGCGTGGCTAAAACAGAATCACACACCTACCAACGCGGCCCTAGCGGGCTGAAAGACGCCGCCAGCGACATCGCAAAGATGATGGAGCGCAGCGCCAAGCCGAAGAAAAAAGCCGGTAAGAAGGCCAAGTAATTGACGACGTTTGGCCTTTTAGGAAGGCTTGGTCGCGCCAGTGACCAGGGGTTTGATAATGATCAGACTTGGTATCACGGCTCTACGCATGACATAGAACAAATGCGCCCTGATTTGCTTAACCCAGAGTCGCATTTTGGGAAAGGCTATTACTTAACCACCTCGCCAGCAGACGCCAGCAAAAATTACGCAGGCATGGGGCCAGATTTGACCCAGCGCATTCAAACGCGCGCTGAACAGATTGCAAACGATCTGGATGTAGATTACGACGACCCAAAAGCATTAGAGCAGGCTACCGAAGAGCTAAAGGGTCAGTCTGACGGCGTTATTTATCCCGTCATAACACGCTCACAAAAGACGTTCGATATATCGTCAGATGGCGATACGTTTTTGGATTACAAGCTGCCAGATCTTGATCCAGAAGACTACTTAGACGAGGCAGACGGGGACATCGATCTTGCTAGAGAGCTAGCATCCGATGACTCATTCAATTACGAGCCAGAGGGCGACTTAGTCGAGTTTATAAATTCAATAGCCAACGACCCCCGTATTGAAGGCGACGACGCGCAAAAATTAGTTGCCGCAATTCAAGAGACTGCAATTGAAGATGGCGGCATTAAAGGCACAGACCTTGATCGAATCATGCGCAAAACAGAGTTTTTCGCTACCGACTACGATACAGGTCAAATGGTAAACAATGAGGTATACCGTCAAGCATTGGAAAGCGCCGGGTTTGATTCTGTAGTCCACGACGGCGATATTTTTCTTAATGTTTCTTTTAACAAAAACATTGAGCCTGGCACAAAACACAAAATCGTTTTTGCGCCAGAAAACATAAGGTCGATCAACGCGGAATTTGACCCGCAAAAAACTAACTCTCCAAATCTACTCGCAAGCCCAGCAGCTACAACGCTAGGAGCAGGCTTACTCGGCGCAGCCTCTGTGCCATCGATACAAGACAAAGCAAAAGCAACAGGCGAAGTGGCTCGCCAGGCTATTGGCGGCTTGTTATCGCCTATCGCTGCAGCGCCCCACGTTTTAATCCAGGCACTAACAAGCGACATGCCTACAGACCAGATAGATCAAAACTATCAGCGTCTAATGAACCAGCCGCAATTCCAGCCTAAGACGCAACTTGGCCAGCAATACAGCCAACAAGCGCAACAAGCAATGGCAAACGCCTTGCGCGGCCCACTGGCCGCGGCAAGCGCCGTGACCGAGCCAATACAACCCATTCTCAGCGCAGCTGCCCAGGCAGCTGAAAAGCTACCGCGCCGCGCACAAGTCGTCGGGCGCTCTATTTTGGATTTACTCTAATGGCCGAACCATACGAAATTGACATCGAAGAAGAGGAGTACATTGAGGTTGACCCCTCAATGGCAACCGAAGAGATCCAGGCCGCCGTACAGCAGGCCATAGAGGACGCGGTTGATTACATAGACAACACCATATCGCCGCTGCGCGCGACCGCCGCCGAGTATTACAACGGCGAGCCGCTAGGCAACGAGCAAGAGGGCCGCAGCACCGCGCAAACAATGGACGTGCGCGACACAGTGCAAGCGATGCTGCCAAGTCTGATGCGCATATTCTGTGGCTCTGATCACGTCGTTGAGTACGCCCCCACTGGCCCCGAAGATGTTGAAATGGCCAAGCAGGCCACTGACTACGTCAATTATATCCTTCAGCAAGATCAAGATTTGCCGTTCATTGAAATCATCTACGCGGCGATGAAGGACGCATTGGTAAAAGGACAGGGCTTCCTCAAATATTATTACGACGAAACTGAGAGCCTTCGCAGCTACGAGCTAGAAAACCTGGACGACCAGGCGCTCAACGCGCTCAACTCAGACCCAGACATAGAGATTGATATGCTGATGTCAGTCGTGTCTGACGACTCGCCAGAGCCGCTGCACAAGGTGCGTGTTACCAAGCGCAATAAGATTGGCAAGGTGAAAGTCATGTCGGTGCCGCCAGAGGAGGTGCTGATTAACCGGCACGCCCGCAGCATGGACGACGCCGAGCTTGTGGCCCACCGCGCCTACTTACCGATCAGTGACTTGGTCGAAATGGGCTACGACCGCGACGAGATGGAGGCCTTTGCCACCGACGAGGACGATTTTGAATTGTTCAACGAAGAGGCACGAGAGCGCTTTTTCGACCGACGGGACGTTGACTACCGCGACCCGTCGCGCCGCCGAGTGTTGTACGTCGAGGCATACGTTCACCTGGATGTAGATGGCGACGGCGTTAGCGAACTGCGCCGCGTTTGCTGCGCCGGCCCTAATTACGAGATTCTCCGCAACGATCCAGCAGACCTGGTGCCGATTGCGCTTTTCCAGCCAGACCCAGAGCCGCACACGGCCCTTGGCGGCTTGAGCATTGCCGACCTAACGATGGACATACAGCGCATCAAGAGCGCCGTATTGCGCTCGTCTTTGGACAGCCTGGCGATGTCTACCCACCCGCGAGTCGGGATTGTAGAAGGCCAGGCGTCGCTTGAAGACGTGATGAACAACGAAGCTGGTGGCGTTATCCGTATGCGTCAACCTGGCGCGGTGGTGCCGTTTAGCCTGCCATTTGTTGGCAAAGAGGCCTTTCCGATGCTGGGCTACCTGGACGAGATGCGCGAAAACCGCACCGGCATATCAAGAGCAGCAGACGGGCTAGATCCCGCCGCGCTGCAGTCCAGCACCTTAATGGCCGTGCAGCAGACAGTCGCAGCCGCCCAACAGCGGGTTGAGCTTATCGCCAGGTTGTTCGCTGACGGCGGCATGACCCAGCTGTACAAAGGCCTTCTGCAACTGATCATTAAGCACATCGACAAGCCGCGCATGATCCGGCTGCGCAATCAGTTTGTGCCGATGTCGCCGGATCGCTGGAGCGCGAACATGGACGTTGTATCCAACGTCGCGCTAGGCAAGGGCGGCGACCAAGAGCGCATGGCCATGCTTCAGCAAGTCGCCGGCAAGCAAGAGCAAATTTTGCAAACGATGGGGCCAGTTAATCCATTGGTAGATATGACTAACTATTACCAGACCTTGGTTCAAATGCTGGAGGTGGCTGGATTCAAAGACCCGCTGCGCTTCTTCAAAGACCCAGCAACTTTCCAGCCATCGCAAGAGCCGCCCAAGCCTGACCCGAACGAAGCACTTATGCAGGTGCAGATGCAGGCCATTCAGGCAGACATCCAGAAAAAGGCCGCAGAGCTAGAACTGGAAAGAGAAAAGATGATGCGAGAGGACGACCGCCGCAGGGATAAGGACGAGGCTGATATTGCGCTCAAGGCGGCCGAGATCAACGCCAGATATGGCGCCCAGGTCGATACGGCGCAGATCAAAGCTAATTCAGACCGCGACCGAGAACTGGTCAAGCAACTAAGTGCGCAGAGGCCAAATGGCATTTAGACAACAGGAATTACTCAACATCCAAAGGATGGCCGACGACCCAGATTTCAAGGGGGTGATTGAACATCTACGGCTCGATTTTTTCGAGCAGTGGTGCAAGGAACGCAAACCCGATTTACGGGAGCGCTTGTGGCTGCAACAGGAAGTCTTAGACGGAATCGTCACGCAAATGCGTGCCGCCGCCGATCAACTGGCTTTTGAAAAACATAGGAACGGTTAGATGGATGATAGAATGGAAGGACGCGAACCCCAAGATATAGGGGCCACCTCAGTAGGTGGAGCGCAAGCACTTATTGCAGACATGCTCGGTTCCCAAGAGGAAAAAACTGATCAGGTAAGCGAGACAGTTGACGAGTCCCTAGAGGGCGAGGTGTTTGACGACGCCGAGTACGAAGAGGCCGACGAGGCACTCGACTCGGATGACGATCAAGACATCGATCTGGATGACGACGAATACGAGCCAGATGAGGAAGTCGAATCGGCTGACAAATTCACGGTCAAAGTGGCCGGCGAAGAGTTGGAGGTTGATTTAGATGAACTTAAAAACGGCTACTCGCGTCAATCGGACTATACAAAAAAAGCACAAGCGTTAGCCGAAGAGCGAAAAGCCTTCACGCAAGATCGCGACGCAGTAGTGCTTGAGCGACAGCAATACGCACAACTACTCGGTGCATTGCAGCAACAACTAGCAACAGACCAACAGCAGCAGCCGGATTTCGATGCCATGTATGAGCAAGATCCGATTGAGGCTGCCAGGTTAGAGCGGAATTGGACGAAGCAGCAGCAAGCCAAGCAGCAAAAGATGCAGGCCATTGCCCTGGAGCAGCAGCGAGTTAGAGAAGCTAACGCCCAGGAACAACAGCAGCAAATGCGCGGGCTTATTGAGCAGGAAGTCCAGCGGTTGCCCGAAGTCATCCCAGAGTGGAAAGACGAGAAAAGGGCATCCAAAGAGCGGGATGAGTTGCGAGCCTATCTGGGCGAGCAAGGGGTTAACGAAGAGGAGATGAATGCTCTCGTTCGCGCTAACCACATCGCCGTGCTGCGCAAAGCCATGCTTTACGACAAAGGTCGTCGCAGGGTGAAAAGCGCAGAGAAAGAGGGTCGCAAGACCCGCTCCGCAAAGCCAGGGTCAAGGGCAGCACAACAGCCCGCTAGCAAACGCAGAACCAAAGTCGCCTATCAACGTCTTGCAAGCAGTGGCAAACGCGACGACGCGGCTGCCTTACTTGAATCGCTTTTATAGGAACTAACAATGTCCATTATCGCAAACACGTTCACCCGCTACGACAGTGTGGGTATTCGGGAAGATCTTTCTAACATTATTTATTCGATAGATCCGACCGACCGACCGTTCATGTCTAACATGACGAAAAGCCGCAAAGTAACTAACACTTTCTTTGAGTGGCAAACACAGTCACTGAGCAGTAGCTCCGCAAACCATCACATCGATGGCGACGACATTTCTTCATTCACGGCTGTTACTCCAACCGTTAGGCTTGGGAATTATACAAATATTTCCAGGAAGGATTTTTTGATAGCTGACAACTTGAATGGTGCGATTGATGCCGCTGGCCGTCGCGCTGAAGTTGCGTATCAGATAAGTCTGAAAGGTAAGGAGCTTGCTAACGACCAAGAGCATAACCTCTGCGGTCTGAACCACGCCGCTGTTGCCGGTAACAACACCACCGCCCGTAAAACAGCTACGTTGTCTGCGTTTTTGCGCACCAACACAAGCCGTGGATCTGGCGGCGCAAACCCGACTGTTAGCTCTGGCGTTGTAAACGCTGCAGCAACTGACGGAACGCAACGCGCAATGACTGAGGCCTACTTAAAAACAGTCCTACAGGGATGCTGGACGAACGGCGGCTCGCCTAAGTTTGTTATGGTAGGCCCACACGTTAAGACTGTGATCTCTGGCTTCAGCGGTATCGCGGCTCAGCGTTACATGGCACCTTCTGACGGCCCAACAACTATTATCGGGGCCGCCGATGTATATCTGTCAGATTTTGGCCAGGTTTCTATCGTTCCCTCAAGATTGTCGCGCGCTCGCGACGCATACGTCATCGATCCCGACTTGGTCGAGGTTGCAACACTGCGACCCATGCAGACCGAAGAGTTGGCGAAAACTGGCGACGCTTCTAAGTACCTAATGCTCTGCGAATACGGGCTGCAGGTTTCTTCTGAAGATGGCCTGGGCGTAGTGGCAGACCTTTCCACTAGCTAACGAGAACTTTTATGGATAAACGCAGCTTTTCGTCTGACCCAACGCTGGGTACTAAGACTGACTTTATTTTTGAGGCCGGTGACACTGCCAAAGATGACAAGATCACTCTTGCGACATCGCAAGATGTGACCCACATCGTTGAGGCAAACAAGCGATCTCGGAATGAAGTTGACCGCCACCAGAAACATGGCGAGTGGTCGAAAGTGGCGTCTATCCCATTGACTGTTCTTTACGACTTGAAGCGGCGGGGAATCGCCGACGATCCCGCCGCATTCAAGCGTTGGCTTAACGATCCAGACAACCGTGCGTTTAGAACGCGCGAAGCGAAGATCTAGTGGCCGTTGGGACATATTCGGAACTACAAGCGGCCGTAGCCGATTGGCTAAACCGCGACGATCTAACGAGCGCCATAAAAGATTTCATTGCTCTGGCAGAGGCTGAGTTGACCAGGACTCTGCGTCATCGATCGATGGTGACGAGATCCACAGCAACAATTGACAGCGAGTATTCCGCAACGCCTGGTGATTGGATACAAACCGTGTCCCTGATCTTAGAGACAAACCCAGTTCGACAGCTGGAGTACGTCACCAACGAGGCGCTGAACGGCATGAAGGCCAGCAACACGACGACTGGCGTGCCTACTCACTACACACACGTTGGAACAGAGATACAGGTTCACCCCAGGCCAGATAACACCAGTTCGGGCTACCAAGGCGAAATTGTTTATTACGCGAAGATTCCTGTTTTGTCTGACTCCAACACCACCAACTGGCTGCTCACACTGGCGCCAGATATTTATTTGTACGGCGCTCTGATTCAAAGCGCGCCTTATTTGAGAGACGACGAGAGGCTGGCCACCTGGGCAAGCCTGTACCAAAAATTAATCGAAGACCTCTACGTCAGCGACCAACGGACTCGCGGGCAGACGAGCGTGAGAATGCGCACGGCTGCGCTGCAATAGGAGAAAAGAATGGCTGGTTTTAGTGACTATTTGGAGAACGCGGTATTGGGTTATGTGTTCTCAGGCGCGAGCTTCTCGCAACCTGGCACCAAGTACCTGGCGCTCTACACAACCGCACCAACAGACGCGGGCGGCGGTACGGAATTGAGCGGCAGCGCATACGCGCGTCAAAGCTGCGCTTTTACGACAACCGGCGCACAAGCAACCAACGGCTCAGCTGTTGAATGGCCAACAGCCACAGGCACTTGGGGGACTGTGGTTGCTGTCGGTGTGTTTGACGCTAGTTCTAGCGGCAATCTTTTAGCCTGGAACAACCTCACGGCCAGCAAAACCATAGCCACCGGCGACGTATTCAGAATTAATGCCGGCGACCTCGACATCGACCTAGCCTAGTGAGCCAAGGGTTTGGTAATGGCAGTTGGAACAGCGGCAAGTATGGCGTTTGGTCGTACAAGGACGCGGCTGCAACAATTACTGTCGCCGGCACGCTTACGGGTGTCGGCACTCGCGTCCAGCGCGCGGCAGCTGCCATCACGGCTTCTGCGAGCGTTAGTGCTGGCGCTCATCGCGTTGTTCCTTCTTCTAGCACAATTACGGCAGCTTCTACCCTGGCGGCAACAGCGTCGCGGGTACAAAGCGCAGCGGCAACAATCACAGCGTCCAGCACTGTCACAGCCGCTGCCGTCTCGGTTGTGGATGCAAGTGCTTCGATTGCTGCGTCGTCTACTGTCGCCGTTGCGGGACATCGCCTCGCAGCTGGCGCATCAACAATCACAGCCTCGTCGTCTGTTAGCGCAGCTGGCGAGCGAGTTGCAGTGGCAGCTGCAACGATTACTGGATCGTCTAGCACGAGCGCATCAGCGTTTCGTATTGCCCAGGCGGCAAGCGCAATCACTGCCGCAGGAAGCGTTAGCGCAGTTGGCGAACGTGTCGCGGATGCTGCCGCAAACATTGCGGCAAGCAGCAGCGTTACTTCATCCGCGCAAATTATCGTCGCGGCAAGCGCAACGATCACAGCAACATCAACCGTCACGATTATTGGCGGCGAGTTTCATTTTGGTGCTGCGACAATCGCGGCGACTTCTAGCGTCAGCGTATCAGGCCGCGAAAAGTGGGAGCCTGAGTCTGACGCATCAACGACATATACCCAGCAGCCAGCGGCCAGCACCAGCTACACCCCAGCATCAGCTGCATCTACCAACTGGCAACAAGCGGCATAGGAATTAAGAAATGGCTGATACATTTGACTCAAGACTAAAACTACGGCTCCAAGAATCTGGCGGTAACTCAGGCCAGTGGGGTACGCTACTTAACCAGACCGTTACTAACATAGCATCGGTATTCGGCTATGGCACCCATCAGCTAAGCAATAACGCAGACGCCACTCTCACGTTGAGCGACGACGGCGCGTCGATTGACGCGCTAAAGGCCAGCTATCTAAAGATCACCAGCGCCGTGTCGCTGACTGCGACACGCACTCTGACGTTTGCACCCAACACCTTGAATCAGGTGAAGTATATAGAGAATGCTACAAGCGGCAGTCAAAGCATCACGATCTCTCAGGGATCGGGGGCTAATGTGACGATTGAGAGCGGCGCAACAAAGGTCGTTTACTTCGATGGCGCTGGATCGGGCGCTGCGGTAGTAGATGCCCTGGCAAACATTGACCAAGGCACTGCCGAGTTTGACACGATTAAAGTTGCGACGATCCAAGCCAACGATGGCACTGGCTCTGCGACGATTGCGAACAGCACTGGCGTAATGACGATTGCCTCGTCTGTGCTTACAACAACCGACATCAACGGCGGCACAGCGGATTCCCTTGTTATAGGCGCATCTACCCCAGCAGCGGGTACGTTTTCATCGGTTACAACAAGGGCTGGGGGCGTAATTGAAGCAAAACGCGCAGACGACGCTCGTAATATCAAACTATTCAACGATAATGATTTTGGAACACTAAAAACATCTAGCGACCCTATACTAATTGATGGTCAGTCTTACGTTCGTTTAGATGTTGGCTCAACAGAGGTGGCTAGATTAACCTCCACAGGCATCGACGTAACCGGCAGCGTGACTGCAAGCGGCACATTGCAAGCCGACAGAATAACCGCCAATGGCGTTGGAAGCTCCAATTATGCTGTTTACGGTTTGCAAAACAGCAGTATGACTCATGCCGGATATTTCCAAGCAAATGGTGATGATATTGCGATAGAAGCAATAGCTACTGGCGGCACTTATTCAAGCGACGTTCTGTATGTGAGGCAATCGTCTTTAAGTACTGGGGGTAATCTTGCACGTTTCGCTAACTCAACGGGCGATAAGGTAGTCATCACGACAGCAGGCTCCGTGGGCATCGGGGTCACTCCATCAGCATGGCATTCTTCGTGGAAAGCACTGCAACTGGGGCCGATTGGTTTTGTCGGTTCGTATCAAGCAAGCACTACAGACATCACTGCGCTAGGCAGCAACGTCTACTCTGATGGCACGTACAAGTACATTGAAACCGATGAAGCTGTTATTTACAAACAGCAAAACGGACAACATATTTTTGATGTCGCAGCATCAGGTTCAGCAAACGCGGCAATAAGCTGGACGACTGCGATGACGATTGATAATTCGGCTAACGTGGGCATCGGGGAATCTGACAACTCAGGTTATCTAGCTCCAGATTTGGTAGTAGTAGCAAAAGCGCAAAATGGTGGTATCACTGTAAAAAGCTCCTCCACAAGTCACGCAGGAACGTTAGCTTTTGCTGATGCCACTTCTGGGACAGCGGCATACGATGGATACATCCAATATGAGCATAATAATCGCGCGCTAACATTGGCTAGCGCTGGCAGCGAAGCCATGCGCATAGACCAAAACGGCGCAGTCACAAAGCCCAAGCAGCCAGCGTTCAGTGCTACACGAAGCGGTAGCGATGTGAGTTTTAATGCAAACACTACTACCGTGATTCCATTCCAGAGCGAGATTTTTGATCAGAACGCGGATTACAACACCAGTACATACCAATTTACCGCACCCGTCACTGGGAAGTACCAATTTAACCTGATTGTAAGGCTGAACGACATTGATGAGTCAGCAGACTATTACATCTTGTACATCAGAACCAGTAACAGAAATTACTATCACATTTTTGATTCAGGCTGTTTTGATTTGGACCCTAACTACTACACGACGCAAGTAACAGTGTTGGCAGATATGGATTCCGGAGATCAGGCATGGGGAGAGGTTTACCAAACCAACGGCGCAAATCAATCAAGCATTGATGGAGGAAACGGATCTAATTCATTTTCAGGCTACCTAGTTGCGTAAGCGAAATAACTAATCCTAAAGGAGATTAAAAATGGCAGATTTAACGGTATCAATCACACTGAATGACACTCAACAGTCGATTCTAAATAACGACCTGTTGGACATTCAGCAATGGGTTGAGCAAGCAGTGGAAGGGAAAGAAAACAATTGCTGGAAGCGAATGCAAACTGAATGGACGTCGAAGCTGATGGACGATGACAGCTTCACAGACCCTATTCCCAGCAATCAAGCTGACTTTGTAACACTGGTCACTGGCAGAAGTGATTATCAAACGCGCACTGAGCGCAACGCAGCGGAGACAGTCTAATGGCAACATGGAGCATAAGCACCCTTGACCGACAACTGGTCGATGGAGAGCGCACAGATGTGGTCACGGTGATTCACTGGAACGTCAGTGATAGCGAAACTGTTGGCGAAGCAACCTACTCAGGCCGTTGTTACGGCACCGTTGGTCTGGCCGCCCCCGGCGATTCTTTCACCAGCTATTCCGACATTACGGAATCAACAGCGATTGATTGGTGTAAAGCGGCACTGGGTAATGACCAAGTGACGGCTTTGGAAGAATCTGTCGCAAACCAAATTGCGCTAGAGAAAAACCCTGTAACTGGAACTGGAGTACCTTGGTAATGGAAGAAGCACAAACAATCGAGCAGCCAACGATAACCATCGACGACGAGACGTTCTTGTTGTCTGACTTGCACGTTGAGGCGCAGGCAATGGTCGCCAGAATCCAGTCTTTGCGCTCTCAGCAGCAACAGTTGCAGATGCAGTTAATCGAAAACGAGCGCGCCATAAACGGCTGGGCCGAGGACATCAAGAACTCAATCCAGGTCGTTGATGAAGAAAACGAAGAGGTTGTTCAGTGATGGACATCGGCACTGCGCTAACCGCAGTAACCAGCATTATCAGCATCGCGTCGCTCATAGCCGCCAGCACAAAGACTAGGGTGGACGATGAGTGGCTCGGCAAGCTCTACCGCATAGTGGACCTGTTGGCGCTAAATTTTGGCCATGCCAAGAGTAAGGGCGAAGAATGACCCCAACGCAGCGAGCCATCGCAAACCTAGAGGCGCATGAGCGTGAATGCGCGGCTCGCTACGAAGAAATCAACCGCCGTCTGGAGTCGGGCGGCAAAAAGATGGATCGATTGGAAATGATGATTTGGGGTATGTACCCCGTTTTCATTGGAACGATTATCGCAACGAAATTTTTAGTTTAGGAGGCGCCGTGTCTGAAGGATCAATAAAAATACCCACCTGGGGATTGCCAATAGGGGCCGCAATCTTATCTGGCGCAATGGTGTACGGGGCGTCGGAGGCGCGTGCGGAGGCGACTGCTGCAGAAGTGGCCGAGATTAAAGTGAAGGTCGAGGAAGCAGACACGACGGGAAAGTTGAACAGCCAAGCCATCGATCAGATTTCTCGCAACCTTGCGGAAATGTCTCAGACAGCACGCGATTCGGATGCGAAGCTTCAGACGCTAATCGAGTTGATGATCAAGAACGCGCAATAAAGACCTATGACCCTGCAAACCCAAAACTTTTCTGTGATCTGCGCGAGTACAAAATGCTTGCGGCAATCTACCCGCCTGCGAAGCGTAAGGCGGTAGCGATGGGCTGGTTGTCTCACAACTTCCAGCAATGCAGCTATGGCGCAAAAGTTTTTGTGCAGAACCAAGGGCCAGTAACTCTTGGCGTCGCTTGGGACAGCGAGGTTTATCAGCTCACGATTGACTTGCAAGCGGTAAACGAGCGAGCCACTCAAGCGATCAAGCAGAAGAAGGTCTTGTAGTGGGCGAGACGATGCTCATTTTCATGATGGTTTGCGCCGAGAAGGGCATGTCCTCAAAGGTCATCTCTGAAGAGGCATTTGTAACTTTGACCGGATGTTTGGATTACGCGGTAAGTTTGAACTGTCAGAGCGTATACAAGCTTAACGGCGTCTGCGTCCAAAGCCAGAACAGATACTTTGAGTGTCACTGCCGGCCCAGAACAATATCGCGGTCGGCTGCGGGGGATACGATTTTGTTCCGAGATCCCGAAACAGAGAGCGAAAGCTGATGGCACTTTTGAGCGGCTTAATTGGCCCAGTAACCGAGTTGGTCGGGGGCGTAATCAAAAACCGGCAAGAGATCGGCAAGGCTAAGCAAACCGCAAAGCTTGAGCAAATAAAAAGCGGCGCCGAGTGGGAAAGCAAGATGGCAGCCGCAAGCGGCGCCAGCTGGAAAGACGAGTTTTGGACTGTCGTCCTGGCGGTGCCGGTATTTATGGTCGGCTACGCCATCGCGATGAACGACACGTCGGTGATCGAGCGTGTCGAGTTAGGTTTTGAGGCGCTGAACAGTTTGCCTGAGTGGTATCAGTACCTTTTGTTTCTGGCAGTAAGTGCCAGCTTTGGAATTAGAGGCGTAGACAAATTGATGAGTTTGCGAAAATGAGTAACAAATTGATACACATGCTAAAGCGGCATGAGGGCGTGCGCTCAAAGGTTTATGTGTGCAGCGCCGGCTACGAAACCATTGGCGTGGGCAGAAACATTAGCGCGACCGGCTTAGGGTTAGATCCCGACGAGATCGATTTCCTGTTGATGAACGACATAACGCGCGTGCGTCAGGAATTGAACCGCGTATTCAAATGGTTCGACGGCCTTGATGCCGTTCGCAAGGACGCCATGATCGACATCGCCTTTAACCTTGGCCTGACAGTTTTGTGCAAGTTTGAGAAAAGCTTGGCGTACATGGAGTCTGGCGACTACATGCTGGCCGCAGACGAATTCTTGGACAGCAATTGGGCCAAGCAGGTGGGCAACCGCGCCATTGAAGTTACAGACATGATCCGCTCAGGGGAGTACCAAGATGCCGCTGCTTAGTCTTGCAATCCCGCCTGGCGTGCAGAAAAACGGCACCGCGTTGCAGCAAGCGAACGCTTGGAGCGACAGCAACTTAGTACGCTGGTACGAGGGCGCTATGCAGCCAATGGGCGGCTGGCGCGCACGCACCACAAGTGCGATGACCGGCGCGTGCCGCGCGATGATTGCCTGGCTGGACAATGGCGGCAACAGACGCACTGCGGCCGGTACGCACAGTAAGTTGTATTTTATAAATACCGACTCCACGATTGTAGACATCACGCCGTCTGGCTTTACCGCCGGCAGCGCAGATGCTGTCCAGAACCTTGGCTATGGCGGCCTGACGTGGAATAGCTTTACATGGAATACACCTAGACCAGATCGTGGCACATACACGCCTGCAACGACCTGGAGCCTTGATACATTTGGCGAGTATTTGATCGCCTGCGCCACATCTGACGGCAAGATCTACCAATGGATCAATAACACGTCGTCGGTCGCTGCGCTGCTTAGCAACGCGCCAACAAGCAACACCGCGATAGTGGTAACGCCAGAACGGTTTGTGTTCGCGTTAGGCGCTGGTGGTGTAGGCAACAAGGTCGCATTCAGTGATCAGGAAGACACCAACCTTTGGACGCCTGCGGCGACTAACCAGGCAGGCAGTTTCACCTTGGCGACCAATGGCAACCTGGTGGCAGGGCGCCGGATGCGCGGCGAGACGCTGTTGCTTACAGACATCGACGCTCACGTTGCTCGATACCAGGGGCCGCCGTTTGTTTACGGCTTCAGCCAGGTAGGCACAGGCTGTGGCGTAATCAGCGCCGGAGCTTGCGTTGTCGCAGACCAAGCAGCCTACTGGATGGGCAACAACGGATTCTTTGTTTACGACGGGCGTGTGCAACCGCTTCGCTCCGCTGTTGGCGATTATATATTTGAGAATCTTAACGAGAGCCAACGCAGCAAAGTGGTTGGCGTTCTTAACTCGCAGTTTTCTGAGGTCATCTGGTTCTACCCGTCAGCGGGATCAAACGAGAACGACAGCTATGTCAGTTACAACTACATGGAAGGCCACTGGCAAGTAGGCACCTTGGCGCGCACTGCCGGCTTCGACAGTGGCACGTTTGTGTATCCGAATTACGCCACGTCTGACGGCTACATCTATGAGCATGAAGTTGGATACAGTTATGACGACGACAGCGTCGTCTTTGCCGAAACCGGCCCGATTCAATTGGGCGCAGGTGATCGTCTCGTGGTCGCACGCTCCTTGATCCCAGACGAGAAGACAGCGGGCGATGTGACGGCAACATTTAAGACCCGCCTTTATCCTAATGCTTCAGAGTCCAGCTTTGGCCCGTTCACAATGGCCAACCCTACGTCAGTGCGCTTCCAGGGCCGCCAGGTGCAGATGCGCGTCACGGGCAACACGCCAAGCAGCTGGCGCGTTGGAACGATGAGGCTCGATGTGGTGGAGGGCAGTCGGCGATGAGACTGCAGAACCCGCCAGAACAGTACAGCGCCAGCTATCAGTCCTCAATGAACCTGGACTTAGAGCAGTCTGATGGACTGAACCACAAAAAGAATCAGGACGTGGAGGTAGGCGCTGCGCGTCTAATTCTGCGCAGCCCAAACGGCACGCGATACAGCGTGACGGTCGATAACAGCGGAAATTTGAGCGCGGCATCGATATGAAGGAAGCAAAGAAAACAGCTGCAGAAGTCATGGCGCCTTATCGGTTTTTGATTGAGAGCGCGCTGGATTTCTCCGGCGACACGCACGATTACGCAGACATCGTTGAAGGCGTTAAAAACATGACGATGTTTTTTTGGCCAGCAGAAAAAAGCTGCCTGGTTACTGAGATTGTCCAGTACCCGAAAAAGCGCGCGCTGCATGTATTCCTGGCCGCAGGCGACTTGGGCGAGATCAAAGGCATGGAGCCGTCGCTGCAGGAGTTTGCAAAGAATTTGAAATGCGACGCAATCAGCCTGACAGGGCGAAACGGTTGGAAGAGAACACTTAACGACATGGGTTACAAGCCCGCACATATAACAATGGTTAAAGAGCTATGAGCAAATCAGCAAACGGCGAAATTTTGGGCGTAGATCCAGAGGCGCTAGAGGCGGCTATGGGTTTTTCTGGTGAAGCTGCTCCAGTACAGGCGGCCGCTTCTGCACCAGCAGCTGCAGGTGGTCAAACTCAGACGTTTACGAACGCCCCGAACGAGTACGAGCCTCCACCGCCTGCTGATCAAATACCAGACATGCCAACAATGTCCGCAATTGAACAGTTTTACGGCAGCCCCACTCGCATCACCCAGCCTGACGCTGGCTACTACGACGATTTTGCGCTGCCTGGGCAAGCGCCGGCCACAGAAACGGCGCCGCAAGACACGCCATTTGTCCCGCCCGATATGCCATACGTCCCGTTGGATGATTACGCAACGGCGTCGGCGCCTGCGCCTGCAACTGCTGGCTCTTACATTGGCCCGTCAGGTTTCAACGCATTTGACGATGGCAGAGATTTCTTACGAGATATGTTTTTGCCGGACATGAGCAAGTACATCACCGAAGAAGATCTGCCGACCTTTCAGCAATTTGATCCGACACAACTGCAAGATCAGATAAACCAGCTGGCTATTGCAGAGCCTATGAACACCAGCCAATTTCTTACGGCTGCGGACTTGCCAACATACGACACAAGCCAATTCCTAACATCGCAAGACTTGCCAACATTCCAACAATTTGACCCAACACAACTTCAAGATCAGATAAACCAGTTGGCGATATCGCAACCAATGGACACGTCACAATTCCTGACAGCAGCCGATTTGCCAACATACGACACAAGCCAATTCCTAACGTCTGCAGACATTCCAACTTACGACACAAGCCAGTTTTTAACTTCTGCGGACTTGCCAACATACCAACAATTTGACCCTACTGGTTTGCAGGATCAAATCACCGCGTTGCAGTCTGCGCCGCAAATGGATACTTCGCAGTTTTTAACTACGGCCGACCTGCCGACTTACCAACAATTTGATTCTAGCGCTCTTGAAAAAGAGTTAGCAGATTTACGGGCGCAAGTCGGATTGCTTGGCCAAGCGCCTTCTCAAAGTTTCGCGCAGACACAGCCATACGCACCGATCTTAGATTTCGCGGTTCGCTAGGAGAACAACATGAGCATGGGAAAAAACAAAAATACTTCATCGCAGTCGTTTGACCCAGAATTAAAGAATCTGCTAACCAGCACCTTTGAAACAGGCCAAAAACTGTCTCAAACGCCTTACCAGGCGTATGACGCGGCGACAGTTGCACCGATGTCTCCAGTGCAATTGGAAGGCATGAACATGACAGCCGATAAGGCGCGTGCGGGCCTTGGCCAAACCCAACTGACCGACGCAATGAACGCGGCCAAGGGCGTGGCTAACTTCTCCGGCACAGATGTGAGCGCCAGCACGGTTGGGGCGCCAGGGACAATTGGCGACGTGACGGGCAGCACCATTGACACTGGCATTACGTTCAGCGACATAACGCCAACGACGATAACTGACCCGACAGCAGTGACATCTAACACGCTTAGCATGAACACGATTACTGACCCCACAGATTTAACTGCAGGCACGGTGACCGGCTCCACAGTCTCGGCGAACGATGTGACGGCTGGCAATTTGGGTACGACAGACTTGTCGCCCTATCAAAACCAATACACCACCTCAGTGGTAGACGCGGCATTGGGCGACTTGGAGCGTGCGCGGCAGATGACACAAAACCAAAACGCTGCTTCTGCCGTTTCGGCTGGAGCATTTGGTGGCGACCGGCTTGGCGTTTTAGAATCTGAAACCAACAGAGCCTTTGCACAGCAAGCGGCAAACACCGCAGCAAATTTGCGCCAAGCTGGATTCCAGAATGCGCAGCAAATGGCGCAAGCGGATCTTGGTCGGTCTATGCAGGCGGGCCTGGCAAATCAGCAAGCCAATTTAGCGGCGTCAACTACTACAGCAGATCAAGCCCTACGCGCAGGTCTGGCCAATCAACAAGCTGGCCTTACCGCTGGCTCGCAAAATATTTCTGCAGCACTTGACGCTGCGCGAGCCAACCAAGCGACTCGCCAGGCGATGGAGTCGGCCCAAGGCGCGCAAAGCATTCAAGCGCAGCAAGCGACGGCAGCTAACCAACTGGCAGCAAGGCAAGCCAACGCGGCCAACAGCCTGGCAGCTGGTCGAGCGAATCAGCAGGCTGCTATATCAGCTGGTCAAGCAGCGAATCAAGGCAGGCTTGCGGGGCAGGACGCCGCGCTTCGCGCATCGCTTGCAAACCAACAGGCAGGCTTAGCGACAAATCAATTAACGGCTCAAATTGGGCAGGGCAACCAAGACGCAGGCCTGCGCGCAGCGCTGGCGAACCAGCAAAACGCACTAGCCGCTGCGCAGCAGCAAATGGCTGGAGCAGAGCAGCTGGCACAGCTGGCCGGCGTAAACCGCGCTAATCAATTCCAAGATGCAAGTCAGTTGACGAGCGTTGGCGCCCAGCAGCAGGCGATTGCTCAGCAGCTGCTTGACGACAGACTGCGACGATTCCAAGAGGCGCGCGACTACCCACTGCGAATGTTCGACGTGCTGCGCAGCGGTGCCGGCATCTTGCCTAACCCGCTCACCAGCACCTCAAAAGGCAGTGGCACAAACATTGGTCTAGGGGGTCAGTAATGTTTCTTAGCGCAATAGGCAAACTGGCGCAGACCGTTGGTGGTGGGTTGATGAACACCGCGCAAGGCTTTGCCGACAAGGTTATGAACCCTGGCGAAACGATTAGCGGCGCAGTAGGCGACAGTCGCGCGGTGCGCGCCTTCCAAGATCCTGCAAAGTTTTTTGATGACGAGATGCAGGCTATTGCCGCAAAAATGCAAAGCGGCCAGCCATTAAGCCAAAGTGAAATGGCAAAGCTGCAAGCATTTCAGCAGCAGGCCCAACAAAACTTTCAAAACTCGCAGGCCGCCGTGCAGTTACCGACCGGCGGTTTTATGAATAGCGCACAGCAGAGGTTGATGTAATGGCAGAACCAAACTTACTAACAGACGAGCAAGAGCGCATTTTGGCGCAGCGGCTGTTTCCAGCGCCTATGCCTCAGGGTCAAACATTTGCAGATACGACCGCAGCGATGGCAAACCCTAATTTGCAAACCTATCAGAAGCCAGAAGGCTTTGGTGGGTATGTTCGCAACTTTGCGCAAAACGCAATTTTAGAACCCTTACAGTATTCGCTGTACATGAAAGAAAGCCCGCGAAGACGTTATGATCGCCTGCGGTCAAACGCGCTAGTCACGGAGCAGCAACAAAAAAAGCAGCAGCGACAGTTTTTTGAAAATATGACGCCGCAGCAGATGCAAGCTTTTGGCATCTCTCCGCAACAAGCGAAACTGTTTTCGTTGTTTCCAGATCAAGCAACGACCGAAGTAAATAAGGCTCTTACAGATATCAATCTGCGTAATCGAGCAGTGGCTATGGGCCGCCAAATGTCTGCATTAAACGACGCGCCGCCAGAGCTACAACAACAAATTGCAGGCGTTTTGGCAACCGGCAACATGGAAGGCGCAATGAATATATGGCGTCAATACAGTGACAGCCAGCGCACCCCAAGCATTTCAGAGTATGAATACGCAAAGGCGCAGCACCAGGCTGCGAAATCAGCAAAGCCGTTTCCGTCATTCCAAGATTATGCTGCAACCGCCAAAAAGAAGTCGTCCTCGATTCCTTCGGCAATACAAATGTTTAACTTTGTTAAAAATTTAGACAAGGAAGCGTTTGCAAAAATGACTGATGCGCAGCGCGTTGAGTTGATGTTTAAGATTTTGCGTCAAGACGCTGAAACGGCTGGCGAGATCGCTACAGCGCAACAGAAAGCGAAAGATGGAGGCATCACCGTAACGCCAGGTCAAAAGACAGTTGATGAGTTGTACGCCGTTGATTACGCCGCATACAACGCGCTAGGCGGCTACACGGCAGCAATTCGTAACTTAAAAGACTTAGGGCGCGTGATACAACTGCTTAACAAAGGCGGCGACGATATATCTGGGCGGGCTATAGGAATACTGCCAAGAGCAGCAAGGCCCACATTATCTCAAGACATCTCAGACACGGTAGAGCGGATTATCACGCTGGATCTTCGCGCAACCATCGGCGCTGCGTTTACGGAAAGAGAGGGCGAGTTGTTTATCAGCCGCACTTACAACGTGATGCTGCCGCCGGAAGTAAACGCCAAACGGCTGCAACGATTAAGGGCCGCCTCAGAAGCCACACACACAAGCAAAAAAACTGCCGCTGAGTTTTACCGCAAAAACGGCACGCTTGCTGGCTATGAGCCGCCGGTTTTGTCCTTGGATGGCTTTGAAGATGCCGTGTTCCAAGTATACGACTACGACACGGTTGACGACGAAACCCTTTTGGAAATGCAGGCAGACGTAACTATTTCCAATGCCGAGTTTGAAGCAATCATGGGGCAGATTGAAAAGAGAGAAAACTAATGAGCGAATTTACTGACGATTTACGCCGACAACGCGCTGCCAAACAAAAGCAGGGCGAGGCGACGCAACGCGAGAGCATGGATCTAGTGACAATGGCGCGCCAGGCTGTGAGTAACGCGCCGTCTAGCCTTTTTACTTTGGCATCAGATACTGTGACACCCTTTCTCAGCCCAATCGAAACCGCAAAAAGCATGAAAGAGTTGGGTATAGGCATCTACGAGCTTGCGACGCCTGGTGAGCAGCCAGAAGAAAAGCTGGCAAAGGCAGTTGGTAATTATTACGCCGACAGGTACGGCGGCATAGAAAACGTCAAGCGCACGTTCGCGGCAGACCCTGCCGGCTTTTTGGCAGACGCATCAATGGTTATCACTGGGGGCGCAAGCGCCCTGGTCAGAGCGCCTGGTGCAGTGGGCAAAGTTGCACAAAAAGCTCAAAAGATTGGCGAAAAAATTAACCCTCTTGACTACGCAGTGGAGTACGGCGCAAAAGTGCCGGAGGTCGCTGGCAAGTTAGCAGCTGAAGGGCTTGGGCTATCAACGGGTGCTGGCTCTGACGCCATTATCCAAGCGTATCGGTCTGGCCGCGAAGGCGGGGAATCGCAAGACGCCTTGGTCGCTAATATGCGTGGCGATGTTGATGCCGGCGAGGTTGTGGATGAAGCACTGGCAGGCATTAAAAAAATGGCTGCAGATCGTTCGGCTAAATACAGAACTGACAAGGCCGCTTTGTCGCTGGATCAAACCAAAGTAAATTTTCCAAACGTACAGCAGCGAGTCAAAACGCTCGCGGAAACTTTCGAGATGGAGGGTCAAAGCAGCCTATCCCCAGCGGGGCAGGCAAAGCTGCGCTCCGTTCAAAAAATCATGGGCGATTGGTCGCAATCTGAGGGCTTGCAAACAGCAGCCGGCTTAGATTTCTTAAAAAGAAAACTAGACAACTTGTTTCCTACGGGACTGAACCCTGGCGATGACGCGGTGGTTATTACAGCTGCACGCAACATCGTTAAAGACGAGATTGTTAAACAGGTTCCAGAGTACGCGGCAGTGATGAAGCCATACGAGGAAGCGGTAAAGCTAGAGCAGGAAATGGTAAAGGCGCTTTCTCTCGGCAAGAACAATGCCGCCGAAACAGCGCTGCGCAAGTTGCAGTCTGTGATGCGTAATAATGTGCAAACTAATTTTGGTCAACGCCTACGCCTGGTCGAACAATTAGAGCAGGCTGGCGACGTTCTTTTATTACCTAAAATTGCTGGCCAGAACCTTAACCAGCTATCGCCAAGAGGCGTGGTTGCTCGCGGCGGGGCTTTGGCCACTGGCGTGAGCGCAACGGGCGCTGCAATGCTTCCGTTTATGTCACCTCGCGTAATGGGCGAGGCGGCGTTAAAGACGGGCCAAGGTGTGCGGATGCTGAACGATGCGCAGTCGAGAATAACTAGCCGCATACCAAGAACCGTAATTGATGACGTGCAAGCGGCAGGGCAAAGAATGCTTGATCCAATGTCTCTTAATAGATCCAGCGAAATTGGTGCTGTTGCTGGCCAGGTACAAGACGAGGAACAGCGGCTGTTAAACGCTGCTCAAAGAGCGCTGCGTTAACAGTAAGCGCCGCGCCCACAACTTTACCCTGCAAAATCAATATGGGTACAAAAGTGGGTACAAAAATATAAAAGTCTTCTAAGTCGTTGATTTATATAGGTATGTGGTGCCCGGAGCCGGACTCAAACCAATTGACATGGTTTGACATACACTAACAAAATCAATGACTTACGGATGCACCTATTGACCTGTATTGCCACTTAATGACATATTGGGCGATACATATGGGTACAAAAATGGGTACAAAATGCAGCAGCTTTCAGCGCGTCAAGTGTCAGCAATCAAAGAACCAGGCAGATACCGAGTTAGCGAAAATCTGTCGGTTAAAGCACAAAGCGTAAACGGCAAACTGTATTGCAAGTACCTGCTCAGATATAGAATTGACGGTAAGACTGTTGAGCGCTCACTTGGCAGCACCAACAAGATTACGCTCAAGCAAGCGCGCGAAAAATCGCAGCAGTTGATGGACAACATGGTAGCCGGCGAGGGTGTGCCAGCTGAGCAACTGCAGAAAGTTAAGCAAGAAAAGAAAGCCAGCGCGCAAAGAGTAAGTAACGCGCGGATGTTATTTGCTGACGTGGCAGATGAATACATTAAACGCATCAAAGTGCCAGGTTGGAAAAATCCACACAAAAGCGCGCAGACCTGGCGCAACCGATTGAACAAACACGCAGGCGAAGTGATTGGCAATAAGCCCTTGGCCGACATCACAAAGTCAGACGTGCAACAAATTCTTCTACCGATCTGGTTAGAGAAGCATGAAACGGCGACGCGCGTTCGCATGTACATCGAGGAGATTTTTGAGTACGCAATCGACTGCGACTACGTCGATCTTGCAAACCCTGCAAGCCCGCGCATCCAGCGAATGTTGCCAAAGTACACCGGCACTGTTCAGCACGTCGCGGCGCTGCATCACTCGCAAGCGCCCGCGTTGTACAAGCAACTGCAAGAGCGCAATAACGACAGCGCCAGGGCGTTGCAGATGGTGATGATGACTGCGCAGCGTCAGATCGACGTGAGGAACGCGCAGTGGGCAGACATTGATGGCGAAGTCTGGCGCTCGCCGATAGCCAAACTGAGCAGCAAGCAAACCGAGTATCGGCTCGACGTTCCGTTGCCTGCACAGTTGCATGAAATAATCACCTCAAAGAAAAGCGCTTTATTAAATTACGCCGAAATGCCTCGCTACGTTTTCAGCAGCGGCGCGGAAAAATACATTAGCGAGGCCGCGCTCCGAAAAGAGCTAAAGCTGCACGGCCTTGAAGACAGCGAGGGCAGGCCGATAACGATGCACGGATTCCGCACTACGTTCAAAGATTGGTGCCGCGTAACTGACGCAGCAGAAGATGAAATTTCAGAGATACAGCTGAGCCATGTATCGCGCTCAGCGGTTAGGTCGGCTTACGCCAGGGACAAGTTACTGCCGAAACGCGCGGAGCTTATGCAGCGTTATGCTGATTTTCTCGCAGCCTAGCGACCAAATCCGTACACCAATCGGAAACTTCAGCGCGAACGAACAACGTGCGTGCGCCGTAGCGGATGGGCTGGGGGAAGTCGCCGGTTTCTACCTTGCGACGTATGGTGCGAGTGCTGAGCGTAGTTAGCTCGGCCACGTCAGTGTAACTGAGGAACCCTTCGCTCATTTCTTTCGCCCTGGCGTCGGCAATTCAGCTTCAGCAAGATTCTGTTCAACAGCAGTGCTACGCGGACGACGTTCCAATGGATCAACTTCGCTCTCAATTAACATCTCCAAAAAGTGCATGGCCTTGCGCAGATCCTCAACGCCGCCCTTGTAGCGCCAACGGCTGACGTATTTGATGACGCAGCCCTCCGCAAATCTGATGCCGTTTCGCATGATGTATTCGGCCGGCTGAATATCCATGTCCTTGTAGTGGTTGCCACCTACCTGGCGATCTAAGGATTTAGTCATCTGTGTCTCCAAAAATAAGTGCTGCCTGCCAAGCCCGAGGGCAGCGGCTCGGTAAGGGACGTTTCGTGCGCTTGGCTCGCTCTCAAAACGGGATCTCTTCAATGAAGTCTGCGCACGCATTGTCGCGACTCATAAATTCAAGCGGCGGCGTGGAGTTGTGGAACCAGCACTCTCCGTCTGTACGGTCATGCCAGGTACAGTGGAAACAATCGCGTGGCTTGTGCCGGCGAATCGCGTCCTCGCTGTCGGCTTGCTTGCGGGCCTGTTGGAAAGCCCATTGCAAGAGCCGCTCTTTGTCTGCGTGCGCGGCGGTCATCCGATCAACTCCGCGCCTTCAAACTCTGCCTTCAGCATGTCAGTCACCTCGTCGCCAATTATTGCCACGTCGGTAACTGCCGCAATTTCTGCAGACGAGTATCCGTCGGGGCCGTTGGTAAATTGTTTTTGGTTCAGCTTGTTCAAATACACGACGTTGTCGCCGTGCGTATCCAGCGGCTCGGCAAAATGATCGAGCATTGGCGGTATAAAATTGTGGCTGGCGCAGGCCTGCTTCTGATCCTCTGGCGACAAGTCACGCTCAGACTTTTCGCAAAACCACCTGGCATTGCCGTCCATCAATGGAGTGCTATGTACGCACGTCCTGCAGTTCGCAGCCGGCGCCTTGCGGCCGTGACAGATGGCGTGAAAGTCGCAGAATTTGCATTGATACCAGCTAGCGTCGGTGCTGATCCGTTCGCGCGGGCGGTCGCTTACGATGATGCGCTCTGCTTTTTTAAGCAGCCGCTCAGCCTCTGGCTGGTCGTATGCCACTCGCTCAAAATATAGGTCGTCGTTGTTTTTGTTTATTGCCTGGTAAAGGGCGTGCGTCAGACCCATCTTGTGCATATAGACTTGCATCTGGCCGTAGTGGGCTGGCTTTGACTCAAGCACGCCTTTTTTCTCTACGTCCTTAAAGGATTTATCGTTGTGGGTTTTTTGCTCGCTGACGTGCGCCACGTCCGGCGCCTCCGGCAAGCCAAGTACGACGCCGTCGAGTGAGCCGCCAAAGTGACCGCCAACGTCCTCAATGCGCCACTGGTCATTTGTGTCTGGGTCAACGTCCCACACCTGGAAGCCCGCAGCCTTCAGCCAATAATTAAATCGGTTCTCTTCCAGCTGGCCGCGGTTAAACAGCCGCAGCAGGCGTGCGCTGTGCAGCACCATCAGCGCCCATCGAAAGACGTACCACAGCTCGCGCTCGCACTCTTTCTTTATTATGGACGCCCCCAAATGGAAGCGCCCAGGCGAGCGCGACTGCTCAGCCTCAATCGCCGCGTCAACGGCGTTAAGGGCAGTCGAGCTAGGCTGTGGGATGGCGACCATCTAGTCCCAGGGCTTTTTGTCAGACGCAGTCGCGACAGCCTCGGCCATACTGCGGGGCGGTTCCGCGTAGGCTGGCGGGCCGGCGGGTGCCGCTGGCGGCGGCGTAGCCGCGCCGGCAGGCGCTGCGTAGCCCTTGATCTCGTTGCTGGCTTCATAGCCATTCTCTGGCGGGCGCACCACAACTTTGATTTCAACGTCTTTCCAGTGCAGCTGCTCGCTATCGGTGCAGCCAGCAAGACCCATCGACATGCAAATGGCTGCCAAATCCTTTTTAGCTATGTTCTCAGCCTTTGGGTTTTTGTTGACGACATTCAGTCGATCCCAAATTCGCCGGCCAGTGTGTGGGCCTTCTTTTATTTCCCAAGTCAGCACCAGCATCTCGCCGCCGGTTTTTGTCTGCTTCATCTCAGACTCAAAAATCACGGCCTTGTAGGTGCCTTCTGGAATTGGCGAAAAGTCTTTCCCGCCGGTGTCGCTCATTGGCACGTCGGCCACTGCAAAGTTAAGTTGTGCCATTTTTCTTTTCCTCCTTTGAAGGGTTGATTGCTTGCATAAAATCGGCCCAGGACAGCGGAATCTCCGCTGGCATCCCGTATCTGTTTTTTGCCAGGAAGGCGGGTGTTTCAATCGTCGCCAGCACGCGCTGGCCAGTTGAAATGCCGCGCGTTCTAGTGTTGCCAAAGCCCAGCTGCTCGGTCTTAGTCGATACCTTGTGCTTTGCGAACAGCACCGCATCGACCGACTCTTGCACCAGCCCGCTGGCTTTTTGGTGCAATTTGATCTCGTATCGATCGATCTGCTCCAACTCTGGGTCTGAGTGCTTTCGGATTTGGTGGTGAGCGATCAATATGATGGCCATGCTCTTCTGGTCACGCAGACCATTGAGTGCCGCCATTGCCTCTCGCCAGTAGTCGAGTGCCATTACATAGCCTTTGCCGTAGCCCAGCTTCTCTATGTTTTCGACGCTGTTGTCGGCGCAGACACGCTTCCAAATCAGCGGCTCTAGGTGATCAAGGCTGTCAACGACGACAGAGTCGTAGTGATGCTCGTTGTAGAGCGCAGCCAGGCACTGCATGAACTCTTCAAAAGTGCTGACCACTGGGAAGCTATTGATTTCCAGTGTCCCTGCGCCGTCCTCGGTTTGAATAAAGACGGGGTTGGGTGCCTGGGCTGCAAATGTGGTCTTGCCGACACCAGCGGTGCCGTAGACCAAAATGCGAGGGGCGCCAATGCCGGTGCTTTTGCTTACGCTGCTTAGATCAAACGCCATCGTTAGCCTCCTTTACCGTGATGTTCGGCTTCTGCTCAGTGGTGGTGATGGCGACCGACAATTCTTGCCAAGTGTCTGGCTCGTTGTTGATCAAGTATTTGACGCGGTCGTTGTCTAGCATCTCGACCATCTTGACGGGGTGCAGATCCGGCGGGATCTTGCCTTTGATTCGGCGCCACTCGTCTTGGCTTAGCTTGCGGTTGAAGCCGCGCTTTACCGTGATCTTAGTGCCTTTATCGGTGGTGGTGGTGCGGGCGCCTTCCGTTTTTTGCTCAAGGAAGGGCAGCATGTCGCGCTCGATGGCGACGCGCGCATCGCGCGCGGCGGTCTCTGCGGATTTTTGTTTTAGCCATTGCTGAGCTAAGAACTCAACGTCTGGCTCGTTGTGGTTTGCTGAATTGTTCAAAACGTCACCTCTTTGTTGTACGAGAGGGACGTTACGTCATTGTGTTGTAGGCGTCAACCTATGGGTGTACAAAATCTTGTAAATAAACTACATTTTCTACGGCTTTGTCGTTGAATTCGCTGACCTCGGCGTCCGTATAGAGGGTGCGTGACGAATAAAGACGATTTTCGCTGTCAGCGAAACTCAATACCGCAGGCTTAGTAGGGCCGGCCAGGCCGATCACTTGGGCGAATTGGTCGTACCAAATGAACAGAATCGAAACCGAGGGGTGTTCACTTACGCACCAACCGGTGGCAAAGTTCCACTGGTACATTTGCGTCGGCGCCGAGTCGATGATCTCTTGGCCGCGCGGGCTGCTCCACGTGTCCATGTGCAATTGTTTGTAGGCTGCAGGAAGCCGTGCGTAACAAGCGTGCATAGTAGGTTCAGTGTTTGTGACATGTTCGGGGACGAATCTGCCAGACACGATTTTCTCCATAAAACGCTTCATTTCTCTCTCGACGAACTCGGCTCCTTGAGTCCGCAATTTGTTTTTCTCTTGTAAAGTTTCCACGATCCTCCTTTCCTACAGGTCATTCGCTCGTATTAATTTTTGCCCTTGGCGTCAGAAATTTTTGAACAACCGCAAGCGCCAACTCAGCTTCCGATTCGTTCAAGAGGCCTACGGCCTCGCTTAGTTTTTGATGCGTCGGTCGGTGTTTCACCACACCAAATGCCAGGTATGCCGGCTCCACGTTCAAAAACTCAGCAATAACCGCCAAATTCTTTCCGTTGGGCGCCATCACGTCCGTTTCCCATTTGTGAATAGTGTTCTTTGCAAACCCCGTCGCATCGGCTACTTTTTGCAATGAGAGTCCGGCGCCTTCGCGCAGCTGTCTCATCCTGCTCCCCAGTGTTTCAGTGTCCATCAATCCATCCCTTGCGCTAAAAACGCAACATTACCCTCTTGTTGTGGATACAACCAGAGGTTGACAACTAGAATAAATCACAGTCCGTTCTTTCCGTCAACCTTTGGTGTACAAAAAAACCGAATCTTTTGCTTTGATGTTTGGAATCGTTGCTAGCGTCAACCAATAGGTGTACGCTTGCGACAAATTTCAACTAGAGGCATGAAATGA
>TARA_R110002020_G_scaffold421418_4_pt1 | contig 29756 bp, 30 predicted proteins | sample TARA_R110002020 | Tara Oceans TARA_R110002020 (sample SAMEA4396489) | marine metagenome | biome: Westerlies Biome; feature: [MES] marine water layer (ENVO:01000295) within the mesopelagic zone...; material: water (ENVO:00002006), including particulate matter (ENVO:01000060) such...
TTCCATAGACAACTGAAGAAGACATAAAACAAACTTTAGTAGATCATCCCCATTAATTCCTCGGAAGTTTTTATAGGCGTCGCTCTCTTCGCCTTGATTGGGGTCGTTGGCGATCATTTCTTTGCGGGCCGTGTTCAGGCCATCGGCCGGCTCGTTCATAATTTCGGCCAATTCATCAAAGGCATAGCCGGTAATTCTCTTAATCATCTTAGTGATCCCAATATGAGGGTCAATCAATTCACAAAGGCCTTTCAAAATATTGATAGGCGTCATGATAAGCATCTTAAGAATAAAATCTCGCGCCGATGCCGAATGTTGGTCTAGCTGGTCTTGTGCTGTTGGAGGGGGTGGCGGACGGGAGAGGTTGGGTTTTTTCTTATAATTATCATTGTTGCGAATAGTGGAGACCAAAATGTCCAACGCTAGGCCGTTGGATGCATAGAACGCCTCATTCACATTTTGGAAATATTTGCCCGTTAGAAAGAAGTTTTGAAGAATGGGTACAAAAGTGATTACATCCTTGTTAAAAGTTGTAGAAAAATATCGCTTATATTCGGGACGGGGCACAAGAACCCCCTTTTCCTCAGCACTTAATTTTTGCAATACAAACCCCTCCACATCAGTACCGATCATTGCAGCTTCGTCATCTAGAGCTGCTATTTCTGCTGCTTCGGCCACCTCGTCTTGGCGTTGGATTTCATTGGCTAGCAGATAGAGGCCTCGGCCGACATTGGCGATTAACGCCTCGGCGCCTCGGCGGTCAATCTGTAAAATATTTCGATTACTTCGGACCGCCGACAGTTGAGAATTAAAAAGTCGGTTATGGAGATATATAAAGCGCGTGACAATACTATATGGGATAAACTGAATGTGACCGGTGTTCGCGTCGTCCTTGAAAGTAAATAAGTCGGGGGTGTTGTGGTCGTTATATTGTTGGTTAACGGCCGGCGTACGCTTACCTTGTACGAAAACAAGGCCCGCGCCGCGGTCAGCTTGCCCGGAGCCCAAAGTAGGGCGGGGCGATACCTGAGTAGAGTTCCACTCAATGCCTATGGTCTTTGCGTGCTGTAGCAACTCGTTCATTGTAACGAGGTGCGCCCACCAATCCTTCCGCATATTGGTATTTTTATCCCCCAGGTTTCCTATTTTGGCCCCTATTCTGCCGGCGGATTCAATAGAACCATCAATATCATATAACCCGGGTAATAGATTTTGAACGCCCATCAGTTCTACATCTTTTTTGAACACAGTAGGGTCACTATTGGGAATGGCATTAAACATCGCGTCGGTGTAGTACTGGCGAACAAGGAGGCCATGTTCCCAGCTGCCTGGGCTCGTACTCGTGGCGGCGGTGGCCATTTCTTCCCAAATACCCATTACATTTAAGGGGAGAAATTGATCCAGAGGGAGGTCGTCGTTGTTGTCTTCGCTCATTTTATTCTCCTATGCCGTTCCAAAACCGCCGAAGCCGCCGCCGCCAAAGCTGCCTCCCTGCGCGGGGCTCTCTGAGTCATCGGACTCCTCATTAGATTCTTCGGCTCCTTCCTCCAGGGGAGGGCCGTGGGTTGTGCCGGGGCAACCATGGCCATCCGGAACAGTTCCGCCCATACTCAGTATCTGATTAATCTGTGTTTGGTCTAAACAATCCAGGGGTGCTTCGGCGGTTACCTGAATCAGGCCTGCTCGAATGGCCTCTAGCATGCTGGCCGAAGAATTCGGTTGCCCGAAAGCCGGTATCGATCCGTTGAACTTGAAAATATTAACAATGTTCGGCTCAGCGCCGCCGTAATAATACCACATCTTAATCCTGGCGCGATCGAGGCCGGAAGGGAGGGTGATATATTTACGAGTCATAAAGATGCGAGGTGTCTCTGTGTCGCCGTAATACGTGCCTACCTTATCCATTAAGAAAGCGCGGCTTTCTGAGGCTACCGTAAAAGTGGGGATACTAGATAGCAGGGCGTCATCCAACGTAGTGGGATTATTTCCACTGATGGCTGCCTTGATAGCGTTATTAACTGCGTGTCCTCCCAGGATAAGTCTTTCCGAAATTAAATAATCGATGATTTCATCAAAGCCTGGGAAGGGCCCTATATCGGAAACAGAAAAAGTGGTTCCTGCGGGGAACACAAGTTCGCCCAAGGCATTGCGGATGCCCCCCTGTGCGACTACCGCTTCGCGGCCTATCTTAAGATTAAAGTAGTTAACTAAATCAGTACGAACTGTGGACTCTTCCATGTTCTCGCTATTTCGCAGGAAGGTTAAATAAGATGTGGTAATTTGCTCGCGCAAGAATTTAAAGATGAATGTGTCCTTGTCTTCTAATAAGGAGTCAATCTCAAAGGCCGACAGTACAAAGATATTCTTGATAAAGGCCTGCGCAATTTGCATTTGAACCATTAAGAGGTGCATCGCATATTTTATAACGTTACGCACAATAGTCCGGTCGGGGAGGGGGGGCTTATCGTTGCACATAGCCTGCACATATTCCTCCTGTACCTGTTTCATTATTCCTTCGATGTCCAAAAGGTCCTTCACTTCGGCGGGGGGACAATTTTCATTCAAGTGAAAGAGTGTAAGAGATTGTAAAGTTGCCGCGTCAAACACCCCATTCGTGATGAGATAGTTGAACATGTTATCAACCAACAGTCCGTATACAATAGGAAAATGTTTGGCTTCAATGTGGCTCCGAATTGCAGGCACCAAAGCTACACTCGTAGGGTCTCCTTCGGCGTCTGTGTCCGTCGAGGCAATTCCCTGAATGGAATCCAATAAATTATTGGAATTAGGATCCTCCGTCGAAATTGGGGGAGCAGGCGCGCTAATATTGGTACCCAAGAAGGTATCAGTAAATGCTTTAACATAAGCATTCTCATATCCAGCCACGGGGGTCTCAAACTCCTGCTCAGCAAAACTTTTCGCGATGTCCTGGATGACACGCTGTTTGGGGATATAATCCCCGGCAGACTTGAAATCAATATAAATATTAGGGTTGGTTTCCGCTTCTCGGGGATATATTAACTTCAAATAGCTACGCTCAACTTCAAGGTCTGTAATATTAACGTCCATGACGCTATTATAAAAAGCTTGCTGTTTGAGGCCCATGTCTCCCTGCATCAAAACACAGCCGTTCTCGGTTTCATAGTTCTGAATAAGGGCGCTTATATAAGCATCCCCGCCCACCCAATCGAAGTTGCTTGACACATACGTTTGTACGGCATTCAACATCGATGGCGTCAACTCTTGCATGGGAACTTGTTTGATTACTTGAGATGCATATTTAATCTGCTTAAAAATTAGAGGGTGTTGAAAACTAAACGAGGGAATAGAATCGAAAGTTGGGTCAACTTCGGAGGGAGCAAGCATTAAAAGATTATACAGCAGCTTCCCGTATACTCGTTTTTCATTAGTACACATTACCGGGTAGGTGCCCCCGTGTTCGGTATCCGGGGGGCCATGAGTCGTACCGGTACAACCATGGCCATCCGGAACAGTTCCGCCCATATCTAGAACCATATCGATCATGGTTTGATCCAAGCAGTCGGCTATCTGGCCCACTCCCACTGGTTCATTTTCGGGAGAGATCATCGTTCCATAAGCAGACAACGACCCCGAGCCCAGTGCACCAAACAAAAAGGGAGTACTTATGGGGAAGTCGAAGTTAATTTCCACAGGCTTATAGGTGCCGTCAGTAATAGCAATTGATCCTGTATTGGGATTCGGCGGAATAGTGCCTGAGATATAGCCGCGGGAATCATTAATTAATTGAGAACTGTAATATTGTGGAAGACTAACCGACTCATTTACATATCCCAGCTGTGAGATTTCAATATAGTTAATAAACTCACGATAGAACTGAAGATTGAAACGGTAGGATGGAAAAATTGGGACGGAGCCTGTCACCGTTGGATCGTCGCCCCCAAGTCCCAATAATTTATCTTTAATAGTATCAATGGCCGAAACAAAGCCGGGGTCACTCATAGTATCCGCTACGATGCCCGTTACGTCAGCCGCGGCGCCGGCGATCATAGCGGGGTCGAAGCCAATAATTTGGGATACATCAACATCGCAACTCGATAAATCAAAGTCAGAGATTGCATCAAGCGCCTTGATGATCTGGGCTACAAAGTTGGGGTCCATTTTTGGGGGCCACCCGTTCTCTTCATAATTAATACCTGCACTAAGGAGGGTATCCATGATGGAGCCGCCAGCATCGGTAGTAAAATTCTGCTCCATCAATATGGTTTTAACCGATTCGGCTGACTCCACAAATTGCATTTCTACGAGCTGTGTTAAAACATTAAACATCTCGGGGACCGACACCGTAATGGTCGGATCATTGATAAAGTTCTCGCGGTCAGGGCAATCAAAATTAAAAACAGGCAACTGGAGATCAATTCCATTTTCCATAAGATCCAGCAGCTCTTCCATTTCGAGAGTGGGCAGGTTGGCCGGAGTAAGACATAAATCAATATTGTCTTGGTTGGTGTAATAAACCACATTAGCTATCTCATTACAAAGCGCCGTAACATCTACGACAAGAGACGTGCGTGCGAAGAACGCCAAGATCGTAGAATAGGTAACCACGTTTTCGGGAAAGTAGGGGGTGGAAGAATATTCTTGATTAAACTCAAGAATTTTGTCTAGTAGTTCGGGGCCCACCGCGGCCCGTTGTGTAAAAAGTTGACAAATTTCCATTGAACTTAAAATCGATGATATATTTGAAAGGTAGGCTCTCAATTCTGCAGCACTCAGCCCCTGTTCGCCTGCAATCTGGTCTAGGGCGGAACCCGAGCCGGTCAAACTTGGGGTTTGTAATTCGGGCGCCAAATAATCGGTAATATTGCTTGCGCCAAAATCTTCGGCCATAGGATTATTAAGCGGACAGTTGTATTTTAAAAGATCAGCTAGCTTTTTAATAATTTCTAAAACTGATTGTTGTAGAGCATCGATCACCACATCTAAAACTTGCTTCCAAATATCCCCCGTAATAGTGAACATTTTAAAGTCATCCGGGGCGATATAGGGCTTCCGTATATCCCCTCCCTGGCGGGGAAGATCGGGGGGCTCGTACAGGGAGGCTTGCGCTTTAGTTAGAGCCCCCTGGACTGCTTTGGTCAGGCGTCCAATTTCGACATTGAGTCCCTGCATTAAACAGATGATCGCCTCCTTAGCTAATTCCTTAATTCCAAACATTTTAAAAATGTTGTTCATAACAGGATTTTTTTCTACAAACGCCATTGGACCGGTTTCGGCAAAGTTTGCTATTACTTTAGTTACATCGATAGCATTCTGAAGATTCTTACTGGCCTCCTCATTGGACACTTTGTTAAAGACTGCAGGGTTGTCGGCTATTTTGGCCTTGAGGGCCTTTAGTTCTTTAGAGCTAAAAGCTGTCTTAAACCCTTTTTCAAGTTCTTTGGTATTTTCAATATCAATGCCGGGGAACATTTCCTTCGCTGCATTAATAAACGCATTCCCGGCGTCGTTGGGGCGCTCCATGGGAGAAGCCGGGTTAAATATGCTACTCGCAGTCCCCCCGTGTTCATGTGGAGTCAGCGCCGTTTGGACCTCCGGATTGGTTATAAAATCCATAAAGCCGCCCGGGGCAGCGTTGCCCGAGAGTCCGCCGCCTCCGAATCCGCCGGCAAGCGCTTGTGATGGACTTGGTGGGGCCTGCAGCGCGTCGACGATTGCCTCATAATTTTTAAGTGTAACCAAAGTAAGTGGATCCCTCAGAGTATTGTTATACTTTGCATTCGAGAGATATCCTATCTTCATCGGTCGCGGAGAGATCGATTCTTCGATTACAAGATAATCAATGCGCACGAGAGCTATTGCGCTTCCCCCACTATCAGTTTCTCGTGTGCCGAAATACATCGTCATGGAGTCGGACTGTCCAAACCGAAGATCTGGGGACGTGGCTTTAAGCTGTTTGGTAATGGTGGTAATAATCAGACTAAGAGATGACTGAGTGGTGGAGGCCAGCATCCCCATATTAGGGTTTAAAGAGAGTTGTCCCTCAATGCCGGCCATCTGGGTGTTGAATGCCTGGAGCCCATCATTGAGAGAGGCGTTTGTTTGCCCTATTGTTCCAATTGCGAAAGTTGCCTCAGAGTTCTCCTCCGAGATTTTTTGTTGAGTATGGAAAAAGTCTAGACTTGAGAGTCTTCGATCTCTGTTAGGATCTCGGAATGGCGGCATACAGTGTGCGGCAATTATATCTTTTCTTTTCTGTTCAAAATCATAAACCAACAAGACCACAATAACAACCTTCTTAGGGTTGGCGGCAAGGTCGGTGCGCCCTATCTCAATATTAGATTTTATATCACTCTTTAGGTCGGCCGCCACTTCGATGTTAGCATTAGGATAAGTAGAAAACTCGTCTGCATCATAAAGATAGGCATAAAACTCCGGAAAATAGTGAGTGATAAAACGGTTGACCGCCTTGTTTTTAAGAAGATTGTTGTCTTCCGCGGAAAAATCGTCGGGATTCTTGGCGTGACGGCCCGATGCTCCAAAGATAGATTTCTTCACCTTTAGCTTAACAACGTGTGCTCCCCTAGCGGAATCATAAAAGGGTATATTAACCTTTTTGCCCGGGTATTTTTTAGTACGTGATTCGTCGGTAGCCATGATCAGTTTTAGTTGGTGTGATTATACTTGCTCAGAATATCAAGAGGAACAGCCTTCTCGGCTGAGCCCTTCACAGTAACAGCGCCTCCGGGAGCTTCAATATAATTCTGTTGTGTCGATAATAGTTTCTGCATATGAAGTTTTAACTGAGTTTCCACGTTGGTAATCTTGTTAATAAGCGCTTCAGCACCTCTTGGTACGAGTTCATCAACACTTGGAGAAGTGGGTATCCCAAAAAAGGGAGAATAGTGTTTGTGTGTTAAAAGTACAGTTGTTAGATCGCGGTCATATTGAACAAAGTTAGAAAATAATCCGCTTAACTCATGAATGGAAGCCATAATCTCCCTGAGGCACTCCTTGAGATTATTGCCCTTTACTAAGGGCTGCATATCTTTATCGTCGTTCATCGCAATGAGATTGATTCCAAAATTAGTTTGAACCATGTTCTTCAGCTCACCGCCTTGGGAATTCTTCCAGTCAGTTTTCGTAACCAACTTAATATTCTCGCGGGCGATAAATCGTAGAGTGTCGGCCTTTAGCGCCACCGTACTACGAGGAGACTCGAAGTCAGTATTTCCCACGGTACCTGGGGCCAGTCCGAAGAAGTCATCAACATTGGACTTCTGTGATAAGTAAACGCGGGCGCCATCTAGAGTAAAATTAGGATCAATATAATTAATATTCCCCTCATCATCTTTTTTGCGCGCCTGATATCCGATTCGGCCGGCTACGATATCAATCGAGGCACAATGTGTATTACGCGTTCCGCCATAACCCGACAAGATATTGTGTGGGCGATCTAAGCCTAATACTATCGATGCATTCCCTTTGCTTATCACATGTTCCACATTTGTAGTGATATACTCAGGTACTTCCCAATCATCCCGGGCGCCTTGTCCAAAACCAAAGAACCGGGCTTTGCCGGCTTCGTCTAAAGAATCATAATAGGCGCGGACCTGAGGGGGTAACTTGTTAATATCAATTGCTTTAGTTGCTTTGGTCATAATATCTTTTCTTCATATCCTGCTAGGCGGTGCCCGTGTCTCCATCGCCAGTAAAGAGGTGAGTTTGTTTGTTGGCCTTGCATACTGCCCCGGCCACCGGGCCGACACGACTAGAGTCATTCTCGACCATCTTTTCAAATTTCGCTTCAGTTGTCCCCGCTACTGCAAAAGCACATATTTTGTTAGCTTGTGCTTGGGACGAAAACTTAACATCTTTTGGTTCACCTAGACCATTAGCTTTAAATGATCGGGTAAACCATAGTACCGCTATCTGCGCGGCGACTTCTGGGTCATTGGCTAATTCCGGGTTTCCGCCGGCCGGGATATTAGGATATCGTTTATCGTTTCTCAAATTTTTTGTAGTCGCGTATGCAGAAGTAGAGTTAGGCTCGGAGCCTCCTTTCACAAGATTCCATTTTGCAAACCCTGCATCTTTCATATACTGTGAGTATGCTAAATAATTTGACCGGTCGGTTATTTGAATAAGGCCGCGGCCGAGATAGCGAGAACCATCGTCCACAGCCAAGTTCCCATTTTGTCTGCGCTGGCCATCATAAACATAATCAAACGTGCTCTTAGGAGTCTGAATAATCTCTGTAATTTGAGCATCCGTCAAATTCTTCGACATACCGCTGAAGACGGTCCTGAATCTCTCTACGTCATATCCGCCCGTTTCAGATCGTGGGTTAAATCCCGACTCCTTTCCAACGACGGAGCACATACCAGTCAGCGCCCGGCGGTCAGTGATACCCACCTTCAGGGCCTTCCCAATCAGCAACTTCACAACATTGCTCTTGGTGCCGCTAGCATATTTTCCGGTTACATTCATCATAAAATCTTCTACTGATGTTACAGGTGTGTCGGCGTTGGGGGGCTCCGGGGGATCTACATTGTCTTGGCATGCCTCCTGCGCAAAAGGAGAATTCCCAGCAATTCCGGCGCCCAAGACGCCCGGGTCTCCATTAAAAAATATATTAGCCAATGGTCGCCCGGCCGAGTCCGACGAGATATTGTCCAATCCCACAGCGCGTTCTAAAACTCGCACGATCTGCGGGTTCTTGAGGTTAACCGGGTCTTCGTACTCCACGACCACGAGGCTCCCCAAAGGAATGGCCTCTTGTGTGGATAGTTGTGAAAAAACATCCGGATAAGTTTGCAAAACGGGATCATCATTCCCTCGGGGGGCCGGCCTTGGTTCCAATTCGGGAATGTACACTTTGTAGGCAAGATTTTCATAACGGCCAGGGGCGGTATCGTCAGTGGTGGCGTTTTTGAGAAGGGTATACTCTTGCAATAAAGATGCTTTATTTTGATACGTCGCATAGTTGATTGGTCGGTGTGAAACCACAAAACCGTTATACTGGGTGCGACTACCTATAGCATCCGGAGAGTAGGCCAGGGCGGCAGAGCGGCGCAAGGTGGTTGAAGTGGTCGTACGACGAGGGTCGCCCGTGGGCTGAGATTGTCGTGTGTCCGCAATCTCATTAAGCGTCCCCCAACTTAAATCAGTCAGTTTTAGGCCAGACATCAGTCGCTCTCCTCTTGATTCTCGTTAAGGAGATCAAAAAGACTTTCTTTATCAGCAGTTGTTAGGCCTACGTTGGCGCCGCTTTGGCGCTGCAACAGCGCAGCAAGCTTAACCATTTGTTCATTGGAGCGTTGTAAGTTTTCCACGTACTTGGCCGCGATTGATCCCATTTCTTTCCGAGCAGAGTCGGAAAGTTTCATATCATTTATAGTATCCATAAGCAACGATTTTGCCATGGCCCGGTCTTCGCGGATATTGGTCGTAGTCTCTTCTATATAATCATCGAGAGTTAAATTTCGCCGCTTTCCCATTTGTCCTTAAAGCTCCTATACCGTTTACGTAATTTGTTGAGGTTGTTAACTACTTGTTTAGTGTTAAGCCCGGTTATCTCCCTCAAGTATAAGTAAATAGCTTTTTTGTTGAAAATTTCAATTGTATCAGCAGAGTCCATCAAAATTCGCACCGCCATTAAGACCTTTTTTTCGTTTTCTTTTAACATAAAGGAATCCCAGGTGTCTATTTCTTTATCCAGAGATCCCCAAAATTCCATTTCTGTGCGCTTTTGTTCATAGGTAGGCTCGCGAGAGACAAGATCTTCATCTAATTGATTAAGCAAGTCCTCAAGAAAAACTTCGGTTTGATTACGTTTTTGATTCCGCTTTACCTTATGAATAAACCAGTTTTTAGTAACAACGGAAAAATAAGAAAATGCCTTGGATCCCTTAGAGGGGTCATATTTATTAAGAATAGTGGTCAGCCAGACCTTGCAGTCATCCTTAAGGTAATCAATGTTGGGTAAAGATGTAAATCGATAAGTATAAATAATTTTATCTACCATTTGATCAAAGGCCGGCTGGATATATTCTATATACAGCTTAGACCTCAGTTCTCGGTCCTCGGTCGACGCATATTTAATAATGGCGTCTTCGTGGACCGACGTAAAGTAATAGTTTTTAGTTGATTTTCGGCGTTTCTTCTTCGGCGGCATTTAGTTCTTCCTCAAGTTCTTCGTCCAATGAATACTGAAATACATCTCTGAAGACTTCAATTTCTTGACTGACTTCTTGTATTCTTACAATGAGTTCCTGTATCATTGGCTCCCCGCGATAACTATCCATACTATACATCGATTTAATAAACACTTGAAATGCTTTGGTTGTTAACATCAAGTCCGAGAGGGTTTCCGATATAAACAGAAACTTCCGGAGAAGACGTATTAGGTACCATATCAGCCCTAAATTGGCCAATAAAGATAAAAATAATGTAATGTAGAGAGACATTAGCGCGAGTCTTTTAACTCTTTCTTTTGTTGCAACAACTCTTCACGAGAGTCGTGAATAAACTCTTCCGTGATGTTGCCTATCTGATGGGTGGGGTTTCGTTTTGCTGGTGTCGAAAAACGAGTCAAAGACTTCTCCAGAGTACCTGTGCTAGCGCACTCCGGGCAATCTTCTACCACCTCATTAGATAAGTGTGAGAGAGTAAGGGATTCTTCACAAGCGGTGCATCGATATAAATATCGAGGCACCCTATCTAGTCTCTAGAGCTACTAGACGTTCATGAATGCTATTAAGATGCTTCTCTAGCTCGCGTGACTGATTCTGAAATGCGGTACGAAGCTCTTGTTTCACAAGATCTCGAATCGCGCCTTCCCCCATTGTCTGGGGCGTGAAGGTCGTCGGTGCGGTTTTTCTTCGAGTAGCGGTTTTTTTGGTAGCCATTTTAGTCATTCTCCTTTTCTGATTCTTCAATAGTGAATGGGGGCTCGACACCCTCCAGAGACACCACCGGGGGGTTGGTTATAACCAGGGTAGCGTGGGAGCTATCCTCTGGGTCAACCTGGAAATTCATTTCCATTAAAGTAGGAACAATATCACTCTGTTCCATTAATGATTTTTGTAACGCCATCATTAGCGCGCCCATTGCTTGGTTGGATAATTTCATTGTTTCTCCTTATCGTCCGATACTGCGCGGCCCTTTAATAGTTCCCAGTCGCGCTCAGGACGTACAATTAAGTTTTTTTCCCATACTCCGCTCATTACACTCGGAGTTACTCCAACCATTTTAGCAAAATATATTAAAGCATTTAAGTCTTTAGGAAAGCAAGACCCGCCAAAGCCACTTCGACCGTCGGGGCCCGGGGTTGAAAAGTGAGTGGAACCGATGCGTTTATCATACAATGCATATTCCACTACTTTATCATAATCCACATCAATCTGGTCGCAGATCTCCTTGAATTCATTAGCAAAGCTCACTTTAGTAGCCAAAAAACAGTTGGTAAAGTACTTCACCGATTCGGCCGTATTAGAGCCAGTCTTAACGATGGTAGCCTCTTGAAAGACTTTCCGAAACATGTTTTTCACCAGGGTTGTTGCCGGTCGGGGGCCGCCGATGATAATGCGGTTCTGGTTTTTAAAATCATCGATGTAGTTAGCTTCGGTGAGAAACTCGGGATTAAAGACTATATCCACCTTATCACACTCCTCGTTGAGGCGAGCAGTCGTCCCGGGGATGACTGTCGATTTAATTATTATAATGTTTTCCAAGTTGAAACTATTGATTTGATGGATTGTATCCTCTAAAATTGATAAATCACAGGAGCCATCTTTTTTCATCGGTGTGGGCAGACACGTAAAAACTATATGAGCTTTTTCGCACACTTCCCGCAAGGAAGCACAGGTAGAGGCCTCCTCTTTAAATTTATCGTAGGTCTCAATAGTTAAGTGATTTTTCATCCCTTCGCGAATCGCGGTGCCCACGAATCCTTGGCCTATAATTCCTATTATATTATTCATTACTAAGTCTCTCAAAACATTCATGTATTCCGGCGCGCAAACTAATGGCGGGGTTCCAACCATAGAGGGCTGCCGGCTCTAAATTAGCTAGGGTTTCTCTTACGTCGCCTAGGCGGGGAGGTAAAGAGTCGAACTGTAAGCCCGGGAAATACTCACAAACTATGTCTCTCACTTCGTTAAGAGATATGTTCTTACCTGTGCCTATTTCAAGGACATCGCCTTCAAACTGTTGGTTATAGTTCATGCAAAATATATTAGCATCGACGGCATCATCTACATGTATCATGTCACGACGCTGTTCGCCGTCGCCGGTAATAAAGGGGCTTGCCTGGTGGCGAATAGCTTTCATCCAATTTGAAATGGCGGTTGCGTAAGGCCCATCGGCAGGTTGGTCGGGAGAGTATACGTTAAAATATCGTAGACTCACCGTATCCAGGTCGTATATCTGGCTATAGATGCGACATTCAAGTTCGGTGGTATATTTTTGTAAGGCATAGGGGCTGATGGGTACGCCGTCGTCGCCTTTCACTGACGATGAACTAGAATATATTAAGCGTTTAACAGAGCCAACCTTACGGGCAAAATTAAGAACTATGCAGCCGGCTAAAATATTGTTTTCGGCTGTCTTAACTGGATGATCAATACTATAGCCGACGCGAGGGAAGCAGGCTAAGTGAAAAATATATTCCGGCTGAAAATCATAATAATAGGGATGAAAGGCGCCGTCACTATCCTCGCGGAGGACGGTCCGGACATCATGGGGAGTCTCTTCCTTCAGGTCCACCCCCAGAACTTCGTGCCCCAGCTCTTGTAATTTAGAGTAAAGGCGCGAGCCAATATATCCTTTATGTCCAGTTACTAAACATCTAGCCATTTTTTACCTGCGCAGATATCCAAGCATACGTTTTTTCCATCCCTGTGCGTAAAGGCTGCTCGTAATCCCAATCCAGCATCTCTCTGATGAGAGTATTGTCGGAATTGCGCCCACGTACACCGACGGGTGTCGGGAAGCCGTACTTATCTTGGAATCTTTGCCCATCGATGTTATCAATTGTAAGACTTTTACCCGAGATGTCAATAGCCATCTCTGCAAATTTATTGATTGCGATCATTTCTTCAGAGCCAATATTAACCGGCCCTTCGAAGGTGGGATGATCCATAAGGCGCCTAGTCGCCTCTATACACTCGTCGATATAGAGGAAGGACCTAGTTTGTGCCCCATCGCCCCAAACTTCAATCTCGTCGCTCTCAGAGGCCGTGGCGACCTTTCTGCAGAAGGCGGCCGGAGCTTTTTCACGGCCTCCATCCCAAGTGCCCTCCGGGCCGAAGATGTTGTGATAGCGGGCAACGCGAACGGTAAGTCCATAGTTACGAGCAAAAGCAAACCAGAGGCGCTCACTGAATAGCTTCTCCCAACCATATTCCGAGTCTGGCTGCGCAGGATAAGCTGAATCCTCTGTACAATTGGGGTTATCTGGATCCATCTGATTGTGCTCTGGGTACATGCACGCTGACGAAGAGTAAAAGATGCGGGTGACATCTTTGCGTACGCACTGTTCGGCAATATTAAGATTAATCATCGCTGAGTTATGCATGATGTCGGCATCATTCTCTCCGGTAAAGACAAACCCAGCACCGCCCATGTCGGCTGCGAACTGATAAATTTCATCTAGATCCTCAGTAACAACGTTATCGCAGATCATAGGATCTCGCAGATCCCCTTGTACAAACTCGTCGGCAAATGCTGTAACATCAAAATACTCATGATACTTTAGGTCCACACCGCGGACCCAATGTCCCTCGGCTTTTAATCTCTTTACCATAGCGCCGCCTATAAACCCGCCGGCACCACAAACCAATATTCTTTTTGTCATGTGCATCTCCTCATTATTGTTAGCTCCACTTAAACCAGCCCGGGATTGGCGCTTGGCCTAGGTTTTTATTTTTTGTTCCCTTCCATGGTCGCCATGGGCCATAAACTCCCACGGTGGATGCATTACTTAGTGCGCCGGCCCACCATCCGAGCGTTCCATGTTGGAATACTAGTTTATCAAACTTTCTTAAATAATTAAAATCATTATCGATATCTCCATGAACAAATACAGGATCAAAACGAGCAAACTCGTCGATGCATGAATTAATGTAATCTACCGATTGTTGTTTATCTTTCACGAGCTGTCCTGGGTTAGGGTTGTGAAATCCTTTTAACTCCTCTAATTCGTTTTTTGTAATATGGCTCCACCGCGGGAAATCACTAACAATATGAAGCCGATCAAAATCAAATTTTTTAAATACATTGGTCCACCTCTCTGGTGAAGGCTTGTGAGCAAAGTTGTTGCACTGAATTAATGTGTCCCCCGTACGAAAGTGAACTACTAAATCTTTAAAGTTGGTGATGGGCTCTTTTGGGAACCAACTTTTAATCCGATCAAGATGGTTAATATAATAGCGGTAGTCTTCAAAGTAGCCGCTCAGATGTATATCTGCGTCTTTGAATCGGGAGTCGTAAGCGCTCTTATAGTTATTATCATTAAATTGTGTTGCCCCGGGGTGATGCCTTCCCTCGCACTTAAGTCCTAGATTCTCCAAACTAGTTATAGCATAATAATCTGGTGTCGGCGGAACAAGGCTCCATTCTTGGTCATGATGTTCCGCGAGCAGACGAGCGGCGACATATTGAAAGATATTGTTTCCAAACCCGTTGGTGAGTTGTACGCTAATCATAAGTTATTTAATTGGAGCCTAAGAGGTGGCCCAAGTCGCATACAGGGGGCGCCTCAAGTTTGTGTCGATTTCCCATATGTCGGTGTCTATATATTTCTAAAACTTCTTTTTGTCGCGATGACAGGTCGCCAACCTGATCGCCGTGCTGGTCGTAATAGGCGAGGGCCCACTCTAATTCATCATAGGTCGCCCCAATTTGATCTTCATCGCTCCGATTATCATCCCACAGGCCATCGGTCGGGACTGCGACCACAATTTCATGGAGGACGCCTAGGTCGGCAGCTAACTCTCGTACTTCAGATTTAAGAAGGTCGGCAATGGGACTCAGATCAACGCCGCCATCGCCATATTTCGTAAAAAATCCAATGCCATAATCTTCCACCTTGTTGCCCGTTCCTGCTACTAATAAGTTTTCCGCATTAGCCACGCCATAAAGGGCGATCATACGGAGTCGGGACTGGGCATTCGCCATGGCCAAATGAGATTTACAGCCTAAGGTTTCTCGCAAGCTATGCCACACTGTGGTCAGGTCGATAGTTTTTTGTATCACGTTCGGATGGTGGGTACACAGCCAATCCATGTGTTGCTGCGATCTTGAGAGTTGCCCGGATTCTTGATCGATAGGCATTCCCACTACCACCACTGGGGCGCCAGTCAGGGCACATAGAGTGGAGGTGAGGGCTGAGTCTACACCTCCGGAGACGCCCACCACAAAGCCGTGGCAAGGCGTCTGGGTCATATATGATTTCAGCCACTCTACGATGGTCTCTTTAATTTCTGGTTTCATTTTTAATTGTTTTCCTCCTTGATCATTATACTACACCCCGCGCCTTTTAAATAATAAATCTCCAGCAGCTCCTTGATCGGATAATTGAGATACAGCTACAAAATTCTTTGTTTTTAAGAGAGCGATAGTCTGGGCGCGGGAGAGGCCGCCATCATAGTGCACCTCTCCATATTCCATCCAAATTAAGTTTATGTGTTGGATGGTATCCCCCATTCCCTCAATTACTTCACGTTCGGCCCCCTGCACATCTAGCCACACCAAATCAATGGTTGTTATGTCCGTACTGTGGTACCACTTATCAAACCGCATTGTCTCTACTTCAATCGGAACCTCTTTATTCAAGGTATATCCTTTCTTTAAAGATGATGCACCCGAATTATTCAGTTCATGTAAATTATAAAACTCATCCTCAATCCAATCGTATTTGGGAGGGGTGGGAGCGCCGTGCGACTCGTAACTTTGGTAAAAGGTAGCCTTTCCATCCGTGTCGGAGAGGGCTACCTCATATAAAGAAATCCGGGGGTCATTAACATATTTTTTAAAGGCCGTAATGCAGCGGGGGTCCGGCTCGAAACAGGATAAGTGTGCTCCGGGGAAGGTTTGAGCAAAACGCAGGGAATCTTCTCCAAAGTGCGCCCCGATTTCCACGATTATAGGATTATCCTTACCGATGATGCGCCTCATTAATTCAAACTTAGGCTTATAGTGTTTCATTACATCCACGGTATTACGGCCCCTCAGGTTGGCGATACTGCTGAATGATATCTATAATAATATCATAGTTCTGGTCCACCCACGCCATCTTATGGGCTTTGGTTCCGCGGGCCTTAACAAACTCAAAGATCGGTCGAGCAACCACCTGAACGATTGATTCTAAGATATCATTAGAAAGGTCGACTTCCTCTAGTTTTTTATGTATCCATGGAATTTTAGGAAAGGTTTCGAGACCGTCTAGGTAGAGATTCATTAAGTTGGTACTTACATCAAACAAATGATAAAACTCTTCTTTAATAAAAAAGCTATCCTGGTATGTGCACAACAGACGATACCCCTTTCGCGCGAAAACATCCTTCATGGTGGCTAAAGATTGTTGAATATTGTTTTGTGCTACGGAGGGCGCCACGCGTGGGTGGAAGGGGTGAAGCATCTGCCCCCCTTCGATACAGACCACAGTGGGAAGAAGTTTTACAAAAGTCTCAAACACCTCCACATCTAGACCATCAATATCAATGGAACAAAAATCAATGTGTAGATTGGGAGGGAGGGAGGCCCGGGGGACTACATCATCAAACCTAGAGTCAGTAGTATTAACAAGCCTGTTTACACAGGAAACCCGGTCATTAGTCGAATAGGTCTCCTCTAGTGCTTGAAATTTTAGGGGGTCGGCCTCAATTTGAATCGAATACCATCCCTTATCGATAAGGTTTTTAGTATTAGAATTATAAACACCATCCCATGCGCCGAATTCGACACATACTCCCTCGCTTACCCTGAGGCGACGAAATATTTCCTCGATTAGATAATCGTTGGGACTATACAGGTATGCTCGACGACTGTTTTGTACAGTGCCGTGCCACTTATCGTGGTAACCTATCCAATCCAAAAGATTTTCCATGAGACTTCTTACTTGCGTACCTCATAAAGAAACAGATCCCCGTAGAGAGCTTGAACTGTTTCAATAACTTCTTGTACATCCGATATTAAAACTTCATATCCCCCGTAGGCTAGCCCGGCAGCAAACTCTAATTGCTGTGATTCTTCAATCAAGGTGGATCCTTCTTTATAAGTGACGGACTCAAACCATACCGCGATCTTTTCGCTATAATCGGTTTTATCGTGCTGACCAAACGCCACCGTGGGTGTTTGATCTTGGGGGTTATTCTTAATATAGTCACTAAGCTGGAATTCGAGATGCTTTTTGTTCATCTCATCAGTCGCGTGAGAAATGTCGGCCGGGACATTAATGTCGGACGCGAAAATTCCGAGGGCTCGATTATCGCGGGGGAAGCATGGCCCTCCATAGCCAAAACCATAGCGGGTAAGCTTTTTTCCTACGCGGCTGTCCGCCCCAATAGCATCTAATACGACCTGCGGCTTGCCGCCGGCTTCTTTAACAATATCGCCGATCATATTGGTGTAAGCGATTTTAGTGGTGAGGAAGCAGTTGAGGGAAATCTTAGTTATCTCGGCCTCAGTAGGGCTCATTCGGCATATACGAGGAGTATTGTCGGTCATCCTGTCATAAATCTCTTCTAGTACGTTTCCCACAATAGTGTTTCCTTCGCCGATCAGCACCATATCGGGATTCTCCTGATCACGTATAATTGTACCTTGTGCAATAAATTCTGGATTATAGGTAACCGTCCAGTTATATTCTTCGAGCCTTGTTCCTAGAGACGCGCAGTATCCCGGCATCGTTGTACAGTTCATCACCAAGTGCTTGGTCTCGTTCTGGGCGCCGCGGGACATCAAGTTGGATACCAAGTCTTCAATTTGAGAATGATCATAGCGCCCATTGTCAAGAGACGGGGTGGCCACAATAACAAACACAATATTGGAGTGGGTCAGGGCTTTATCCAGGTCGGTGGTGGCTTCAAAATTCTTGCACCCGGCTAGCCGATCGTTTACGCGGGCTTCAGAACTATTAAAACTTTTGTCGTTGATGCTTTTAACATACGACTCGTTGATGTCCACTCCCACCACACGGTAGCCGGCTCGCTCTAGACTCAAACTAAAACACAATCCTAATTTCCCAATTCCTATAACGCTAATATTATTCATTTATTAAATCTTCCATATAAGTTTTCAGCATCAGGGCCCTATTCATCCATGTGTGTTTCAAGTGGAAATCCTCGTGGGCCTGCTGAATTATTCTTTTCGACTCGTCCCAATTGTTCAGATAATAATAGAACTTCTCTAAGAAGTCGCTAAGATCATCCTTGAACTCTACACAGTTTACCCCATCTTGAAGATCTTTTTTATACTCTTCTTTAATTTGGCTACATAAGAGCAAAGTTTTAGACATTCCAATTTCATAATAGCGGCCCGTTACCTCTTCAAAGGGGGCCGGAGTGGCGAGCCACATTTTACATTGATTGATCTTCGCAGCGTATTCATCATGACTATCAATACGCGGAGCCATTGAATCCGAGCCATTCAGAAAAGTATTAAGCCCTTCTTGGGATCTTAAAATTTCCTGCAGTCGAGATCTAATATTTACCGTCTTAAAAGCGCCTTCTACATAAATGTTGTTATCATGCAGGGCGCCACTAAAACCAATATCGTATATTTTTTCTTCGCCGCGGTCATAAAACAATGTCGGGTCGCTAGCTTGCGGTAACAATTTACATGAGATTCCGGTAGATTCTGAATAGTGAGTTGTGAGAGGGACCGATGTAACAATTTCGTCAAATTTGTTTGTTTTTAAAAAATCTAACTTTTCTTTAAGAAAGTTCTGAGGCTTAAATAGGTATCCCATTGTGGGAATATCCACTTGATCCAGCTGGAGATCGCGCGAGAAGACATCGTCCTTTAGTGCGAACCATCCCATCCCAAAATAAATGATATCCGGCTTTTGGGGACATTTGGTGACCGCATCTAGAATAGATGTGAGCCCTTCATCGCGATATAAATAACACTCCGTTATTTGACTGAACTGATCGAAAAGATAATTGTAATGTAAATATGTTTTACTTTTCGGCGAATGTACCGCAGGGTCTATATAAAGTACTTTCACTGATCTTTAATCCAAAAAGGAGGGAGATTATTTTGTGTTTCTAGAAGATCCTCGAACATATGGTCGAGTTTTTCTTGATCGCTCGGAGGGTACTTTCTATAGTCGCTTTTGCGAGGGCGGTGAGACGCCTTCAGCTTTTCATAGAAAGCACTCCTTTTCTCAACAATTCCTACAAAATCTGCTATAGCTGTCATGACCTCTGGTGTGTGCAGGGTTTCGTATTTAACAAAGGCCATTTTAAAAGGTGCCGTGTCTGTCTCCAACCATGTATTAAAAAAGTAATGCAGGGCCCGAAACTCCAAAATCTTTTCATTGTTAATTTCTAATTTACTTCTTGAGAGAGGCTTTTCTACTTTTATAAGTGGGGCTGCCTTAAGAAGTTTTTGGTGGCCCATGCAGGCGCTCTTCGATTTAGAAAACAAAGAAATCAAAACATTACGCGGGTCGGCGTATAAGAGTATGATGCGGTCTGCGGTGCTTGGTAGTTTGCCCGCATGCCCGGATCGAAAAGATGCGGGGGTCCAGCGGCCTTCATCATCATGATAATAAGAGGCCGGAGCGTGAGTACTCACATTGGGGTACCAATATTGCTCGGGCATCACCCGTTTTAAAAACCTAGTACCGGAGCAGCCCGGGCCCACAATTACCGTACGACCTTCTTTCATTTCTCTCCCCCGAGATCTTCCCAGCCAAAGTAAGCAGCTTCTTGGGGAAAGCTCTCACGCACTATCCCACAAAGTTCCTGAGTGTAGTACTCGTGGCGTTTTGTCCTATCATAGTTTCCCACATTGACTCTAATTTGGGTATTAGTTATTCCCAACTTGTCGCACACTGTGTTCAAATCCCTATCAAAATTCTCGAAATGGCCTATAAAATCAAACATACACTTATCGTCAGTGTGCGTAAGATAATATTGGTCTATTCTTTCGGTATATAAAACTTGTTTTTTGAGAGTATCGGGGTTTCCGATGTGATCACGAACAAACTCTTCAAATGTTACCTCGGGCGAAAGCGTCCAGGGATTGCCGGTAGCCTGCCTATCATAGTTATATAAGGAAATGAGCATATCAAATTTATTTCTTACAAATGTAAATTTATAATAGTCATCCCAGTTGTCTACAACATCTTGAAAATATTCCAGTTTATCCTCGTAGGGCCCATGTTTGTTGGAGAGTATCCCGTCATCTAAACCGTTATTTTTTAATAATTTAACAATCGAAGAACCCCCTGTTTTCGCAATATGAAAATATAATATTTTATGTTTTTTCGACACTGTAAGAGGGGGCAATAACGTATGGTCTCGCGCATCTTTGGTTACATATTTATTAAAAATAGATTTCATTATATTATTTACTCCAATGGTTTTCTCAAATGGACAATTGGGCATTTCCTATCCATTTCCTCGGCACAATCCAGCGCCACAACTTCGTACCCTAGTTTCTCTGCTTCCGTGCCGAACTTATTCCTACCATAAAAATACCAACGGCCGGAGCATTGCGACATCTCTCCATCATCCTCAACAAAAGTCTCCCAGTTAGTAAAGCCTGCGCTGAGCATCAATTTATTGCGACCCTTCATACCAATTTCGTCTCTAGGGTACTTAGTATCATCGGCAATCATAATAAACGCATGGGCGCCCTTTTTCATTTTGGGATAAAGATTGCGCAAGTACTCCACAGTTCCCTCTAGAGAGATATGACAAAATACATCATAAGAATAAACCAAATCCAGAGAGTCATCAGAAAGCTCCCGGCATGAAAAATCGGCTACATGCTTAAACTTGACTTTGGCTGCATTTTCTGACGACATGCGGCTGTTTATGTTACTCCAAAAATTCAAATGGTCAGGGGGTAATACATCCATCCCTATAATCTCTTTGGCATCCTGCATGGGAAGTAGCCAAAACCCGCCATTGGTCCCAATATCGAGTACACAGGCCTCGGGCGTAATATAGGGAGTTATACAGTGGCCCACGATTTTTTCTACGTAAGTTCCACGTTTCGCTAGCGCCTCGACTGCTGAAGTCCAGCCCATCTTAGATGGATTGGATCCTCCTTTCCATAGGTCTTGAAAACTTTCGATCTCGCGTTTCAATTTATCGTTCAACATCTTTTACTCCTGGTGCATAATCTTGAATATTTCTAAACATTCCTTGGTTATAAAGGCCGTCTTCTACGGCTTTAAAGTTATGGATTTTCTCATTATAAATATATGAAAACAAAGTTATAATTTCATTATCTCCCCATCGATATTTATAGATTCCTCCCTCTTGATTGACGGCCGTAATCCATTTCTTCCACAGATCGCTCTTAAACATGGCAGTTTTTAATACGTAGGTATCACACCACTTGATATAGTGATAAAGTCGGTCGCCAGCTGGTTCTTTTAGGAGGGCCTGCATAACCTTAGATTTGGGAACGATATCGTGGGTTTCAATAAAGCTCTTGGTAAAATCCCACAATCCTGTACGAGTATCAAGATGGCCCTGGTGGGGGTGACCATCTTTAAGGCGCTGGCCCACGAAATAAGCTCCAAAAGAAGTATCTTGCTTGCTAAGCGTCTCGACCGGGTCATAGGGGAGAGCATTAATATAGCCGGCTTCGTCGTCATGAATAAGGGCGTAATCATAAAGGTGCATATCACTATTTTCATAACCATAGATGTTGCTCTTAAAGTGACACATGTGTAAATAGCCTTTTCGCGACTTCGAAAATCGAGTTCGGGGATACCACAAATCAGTTCGATTGTAGAACATCTCTTCTTCCTTCACAAAAGAGGGGGTCTTATAAGGCACCGATCGAAAAATAACATTTTGGGGATTATTAGAGCGCAGCCTTTTTTGTGTATCTAGGTCGTCATAAATATCATCAAAATAATAGACGTATACGGGATAGTCGTAGTTGTGATTAAACTTCTCCCATAAATTTTTAAGAGAGTGGTGGATGCAATGCTGCCTCGATGAAATATAATTTATACAGGCTTTCACTATTCTTTTTCCTTTTCATTTGCGGTTTTATCTCGATAAAGTTTACGAAATACCGGCGGCAACTTACTAGCTTCAGGCGTTCGGGTCATATCTAAACAGAGGGGGAGGTCCTGAAACGAGTGCGTATTCAATAACGTCTGGGTCCGGGGCCACTCTTCTCCTAAGACTTCCGCCGCCCAGGTCAAAAATAGGGCATTATTAGGGTCTGCTACTAGTCGAGGGGCGCCGGTCCAGATCTTCCAACTAACATAGCCCTTCTGGCGTTGAAAATTATTTACGGCTGCAGCTACTCCCTGTACGGTGCCCTCTTCACTGGGTTTGGGCGTGGCGTACTTGTTATTCTCATACCCAGACATCGTTGAATAATAAATATCTGTCGTTCCGTGCTTTGTGCTGTCCACATCATCGAATAGAAAAATCGTTTGAGGGTGTGTAAGAGACTGAAGAAGTTCGCATTCACGTGAGACCGTCTCAAAATTATGATCTCCGTCGACAAGAACAATATCGTACAATACTGCTGTTTCTCTTGCTTCGGATTTTTCAAGAGAAAAATTAGAGGGCTGATTATCCGCGGGTTGGGCTTTTATGCGAGCATTGTGATCACACAATTGTTGCAACACTTTTAAACTATTCCCCTCTATAAGTCGCACTGCGCTGGGCAGCCCTATAGTCTGATTTCGTTGTTGGCGAACTTCGGCTCGGACAAAGATGTCGATTGCCTCAAGAACAAACGGAATCCTCAAATGAAGAAGATTAGTAGCCAGAGAAAAAGTTGTGGTTCCCTGAAGTATTCCAATCTCTAGTATTCTGAGAGGGCGGCCGTTTTGTTGATGCATACGCGCAGCATACTCACATAATAAAGGAACATATCCAGCATAAGACATATTAATAACTCCAACAATGTTTGTGGATCATCTTAGCCATCTCCATGGCTTGACGATTTTTTATCTCTCGGGTGAGCCCATTGTCTCCCTCGAACTCCCGGTGGTGATAAATCATGGCTCCGGGATTAAATTGATATTGAAACCCTTGATGGGCGAGGCGAGATATAAACTCTTGTCCACAGCCGCCATAGCCCTCGAAACGTTCGGAAAACATACCGCATCCTAACCAGTCGCGACGATACATGCATGCATTGTTTTCCACAAGGCGCTCTGTGATGGGTTGGGGCTTATTCACTCCATATTTTAAAAGGGTGCGTTTCATTTTGGGGTGCAAAGAATCTTGTGGATCATAGGAGTTCCGATATCCACCGGTTAATACTTTATCTCTTACTGCTCTTTTGTGAGCCTCTATAAATCCGGGGACGGGAAAACTATCATCATCCAAAATCACTACTATAGGGCGAGTCGTTTCCACAATTCCCATATTGCGCGCCTTAGCTAAACAATATTTCTCATGCTCAAAAGTATCGACCCATCTAATAGAAAAAGGCGCAGCATAGTTATCCACCATCTCTTTGGTATTATCAGTTGAGCCGTCGATCGCTACCACAATTTCAAAGTCTAAATCGGTTTGGGCCTTGAAGGAGTCCAGGTTCAGCCGCAATACATCGCTGCGATTATAAGTGGTGATAACAACAGATAAAGACATTAGAGATACCTCTGAACAAAGGGGGCTGCGTGGGCTAAGCCGAGTCTTTCTTCAATTGTAACAGCATAGTAATCAGATTTTAAGTGATAGATACAAGATGTAGAGTCTGGGAAGACAGCTGATACCACCTGCTCCGGGAGCTGTTGGGCCCTGTGGGTTTCTTCCAAAAGGGTTTTAGATAGCGCAGGACTTTCACAGTGTTTGAGATCGCTAGTAGTTTGTAAGAGTGTAACGTTGGATATCCATTTGTCCACAAATACTTTAGCGCTCGCCACATTAAGAGCCCCGAAGAAAGATCCAATATGTTGTGAAAAGCCCTGTCTATCACGAGAGCACACAACAATGTCGGAATCCCAATCGAGCAAGTGATCAAAGCCTTCTACAAAGATACAATCAGAATCAATCATTAGAGTGGGAACACCAGTTTCTTCCAAAGAACTTAACAGATATTTAGTTTTAGAATAAGTGTTGTTTTTCCATCCCTCGTCATGGATAGCTTCCGAATTATAATTTTCGCCCGTCTCTACGATCAATACTTTAGGAAAATATTCGAGATAACTGCGAGTGTTCGCCGATAAACCAGTATCATACACAATAATGTTTTCTATATTATATAAATCTATGTTTTCAAATAATGAATTGATAAACAACTTTCCAAAATGGGCGTACCCCTCGTTCAGCACCGTAAGAATGTTATATTTCATCTTAGTATGTTTTCGAGTTTCCGACAGGCGACGTCGCGCATGGTGCGAACTTCTTCTATTAGTTCATCACCGTTGAGGTGAAACCAGTCCTCGTGGGCCACCCCAATCACTTCCTTCTGAGATAAAAACTTACAATTAAGCATCTTTGCTTCCACCGCCACTCGAGGGGTGGGTTCGGGGTGACCGGTCTGGAATACTAGTCCCTGGTATTGGGCTAGAACAGTTAAAAATTCATGGTGAGTGGGCGCTTGAATTAAATCGTAGGGAAGTTGAGCCTTTTGACAATATGTGATCGTTTGAGCTGTTTTTTTTATAGGGTTGGAGGATTCAATAATTGCAAAACGGGGAATCTTCGGGGTTGAGTTGAGAGATTTTATTAAATCTAAGTCGGAGTCGCTCCACATACTACAGTTAATATTATCTATATTGGGTAGACCCAAATTCTTATCAAATATGCGGCGATGCAACTTGCTAAGACAGATTACTTTTTTAGCGTTTCTATAAAATGTAAAATTCCACTTGTGGCCGTGCGCTGGCGCCAGAAAGTCGGGATATACAATAGGATTACGATTTTTTAAAAATTTATAATCGTGCTCATAAATTAAGTATTTACAATGTTTGGCTAATACCGCTTTACACACATTTGGGAGGGCCGCAAAATTACTAATAAACCACGCTTTGTCGGTGTTTTCTAATATTATTTCAGGAGTAAGGCTGTAGGTATTAGTTTTACTGTGAAGTAATCCTTTCGAGTCAAAATAGCTAGCCACAACATCGTCGTGGAGTTCGGCGCCACCTAGGTGTTGGTGGGCAAAAAAGTCTTGTAAAAAAATGACTTTCATCTCAGCCTAATTTCAAAGCTCAGAGATCTCGTCTATTTTTTTAAGCCATTCTGCTACCTCTTCATCCTCTTCTTCGGCGATCAACGATACAAATTTTTCATACATTGTTTCCGGAGCGAAGTTTTCAGCGATAGTTTTTTGGAGCAGGCCCGCGCGGTTTCGATGATGTGCCTGTTTCGTGATAGCCTCCCGCAGGGCGCGCTTAAAAGAATTTTCTCGCGCGAAAGCCCACATAGAATCCGCTTGAACGACGCCCTCCCATTGAGCTGCTTTTTGAACAGGGCCAATAGTATAGTCCACAGGGATTACATGAGGAACGGCTTTACCCTTCTTGTTGAGTCGGCATATAAAATCAAGTTGACCTCCCCATGTAACTGTAATAAGAGGCAGGCCGGATTGGGCTGCCTCAAATAACGGTAATCCATAACCCTCTCCGTGAGCGATATTTATTAAAGCCTGCATGGTGGGGTGAGAATAAAGCCACTTCAATTGGCCAGTCGAAATTTCGCCGTGTACCAAATAAATCTTACACTTTCTCTCCCCCTCCAAAGAAGATTCTACTTGTTGGATGAGTCCTTCCAACCTTTGGATTGTATTCAACCTGTCCGGAAGGCTATCCGACGCAAGATTGGTTTTAAGAATGAGTCCTGTGTCCTCGTCGTCCTTAAATTCTTGCATAAACCATTTAATAGTGTTGGATAAGTTTTTACGCGGGCCCCATTGAGAGACGGCCACAAAGTTTTTAGTTGTAGTTAAATCCATTTCCAGGGGCTCGGACTCAACATCCAAGGTGGGATAGCCCACCACATCTATGGGCACCTCTATGCCCCAGTTTGGAACAGGTTGTCCGGTCTCGCGATTCGTGACGTCATACGTTGTATTGTTAAAAACATTCTTAGAGTGCTGAGAGATTGTAATAATTTTATCGACCGTGGCATTAGACTTTTCGATCCATTGGGGTGCAATTTTTGTGGTTTCGATGCCCGCTGTATATCCAATGTTAACGGGCGCCATCTTCTCAAATTCTAAAGGAATCGTAACTTGCAATGATATATCAATAGTGGGCTGTGGCGCACTGCTCAATAGGGCTGTTTTCTGTAGAAGAGAGTGAAGCCACTCAATCTCTTCACTATTACCCGAGAGGTGGCCCGTTTGACCCCATGGAATATTCATTAAGTAGATATCAAAGAGATCCGGTCGCGACCGTAGGGCGCGCAGCGCAAAACGGGTTTGTTCTCCATACCCTGATCGCGACAGTGCCGGACCCTTTACTAGTATTTTTTTCATTAAAACATCCTTACTTCATATGGTTTGTAGTTGGTTCGGGTGGTCCAGGAACCCTTTTCTTCCACGATCTGAGTTAAGACTTCATCCCAGCGCTGGCCAAACTGATCAAATCCAAAATTAGACTCCACCCAGGCCCGGGCTTTCAGACCTAGTGCTCGGCGTTCCTCCCTGGTCATCTCATACATTGTCGTCAGCGCTGCAAGAAAATCATCTTTGTTAATTCTATCCTCATAAATGTAGGGCACCTCTTGAGAGCCAATTATTGACTTAGAGCTGGGCTCAATTCCTACTCCAAATACAGTTTCACCGTCGGTTATTTGATCCTGTAGACCACCGGTCAAGGTCGCTATAATAGGCGTCCCGGACGACAGCGACTCTAAAGCAGAGAGCCCAAATCCTTCGGCGTCCGAAATGTTCACGGTGATGTCCACCAAATTATACGCTAGACCTAGGTCCTCAGCTGCTATTTTGTCTTGTGAGAAAAGGACCTCGCCGTTGGTGAGGCCTAGCTCATTAATAATCGCTTCTAGGTCTTGGCCGTGGACGTCCTTCACATCCGTATGCATGATGAGGACTGCTTTGTCGCGTCCCACTTTATCAAGGAATTCTTTAAACCACCAAATGAGAGTTCCGGACTGTTTGCGTCGAGCGTTGCGACTATTAAAGAAGCACACAAATTTGTTATCCAAATTACGTTCTTTACGTGCGGCATCGATTTCCTCCGCAGAGCGGGGGGCAAAAATATCTGGGTCCACGGCATGTGGAATATAAGAACTCTGTACTTCAGGGGCTACAGTTTGAACTATATCATGTGTAAGTTTAGAGATACAAGCTACGTGATCATTACTTGCGTACCATTGCTTATTAAATTTAGGATAAGGATAATTATCCCAAACATGATAATAGACCATAGGAACGTGCGCTCGGATTTCATTTTCAATCTGCCACAGCCAGCCATAAAATCGCGGATCGGTCATAAACCATAAAATATCTGGTTTCTGCTGATGTATCATGGCTCGAACCATGTCGGCGTTTCCATAACCATCAACTGGCCAAATAACCCAATCTGTACCCCACTCTTCCGTATGTTGAGGCTCATGTTTAGGGTGAGTGATAGCTCCCCCAAACGATACAAATTGATATTTCCCCGTCCGGAGCATGGCCTCGATCATATATCGGGTCTGTGTCCCCACTCCTGATGGGGACAGGGGGTGATCACTAATTGTGAAAATCTTAGTTTTTTCAGACATATTAATTCCTTAGGGGCAATGTTCGGTATTAAGCAATTTGCAAGGATAGGGTTTGTGACAGCTCAACCTGTTCTTGATGCTAAATCTTTTAGTGATATTATAAATTGCTTGATAAAGAAGTTTAAGGGCGTTTTCAGTTTTCTTCACGCCACTGGTTACTCTAAATATCTCCACACGGTCTTTTTTCGCGGTTCGCTTTAACAACGCAAAGTGAGTCTCTACATTATTTGGATCAATTTTATGCTTCTGACAAAAGAAGTGTTTGTACAGAGTCAGCTGATAGGTTACTAGTTTTTCTGATTTTTTACGAGAGTCCCAACCCCAGGAGCATGTTTTCCAGTCAAACAGGTGATAGGTATCCCCCACCTTGACCACGGCATCTACAAATCCTTTAAAGTTGATATTGAAGTTCTCAATCGGCACATACAACATTTCTTCCGAAGAGAATACCTCATAATCTCCAAAGTAGTCTGCTAGCGCATCTTCTACTTGGGCTAGTATAGCGGGCCCTGCTGTTCGCATTTGTTCAACGTTTGCGCCATTTACTTCGATATTTTTTTCCATCAATTCTTGGAGCTTTTTGTTAAAGCCGAGCTGAAACACTTCCGCTTCGTCTATGCTTTCTTTCAAAAGCTTCTTTTCACAGACATCATGAATGGCTGTTCCAAAGGCTGTGTATTCATTTCCCTCGAATGGAGCAACTCGCTCGATCCAGGCCTTTTTATGATAGTGTGGGCACGTGGCCCAATCTTTTAATTCCGAATAGGATATATGTTCACGCTTGTTCATCTAAAATGTCTTCAATCTTTCTATAGAGGATGGGGCTGATATCGTTAACGGTACGGGGATTATCTAAAAAGTATTTTTCAAAGCCGTTAGCGAAATATTCTTGAAGCGAAGTTGCTCCGTAGGGGGATACAAATAATCCCATGGTTAAATTTAAAAGGGTAGGATAGCCCACAGTATTGGCTAAAAAATCATCAAATTTCTCGTTATATTCTGTGAATCCATAAAGCGACGGGTTAATATGATAATCGTGCGCCGTTAAGATGTGATACAGCTTGGTTCTTTTAGACTTGAACTCATCAAGTAAATCGTCCGTATAGATATCCCAGCCGTATTCGGTCTCTAGGGAATGGGCCACCTCATGAACTAAGTTTTCAATCATATCAAAATTCGTTGGCTCGTTAGCACTCATATAAACAGCACCGTTGGTAAAGGCCGCATTTCTCCCCCTCAGTTCCTTGAAATTGCCTACATATATAACGTCAATATTGCGAAAGACGCGCGGGGGAAGGATTTCTTCTACTTCGCTACAAAACAGTGGAAGATCTATATCTTCGCTCGTCTCTTCTACAACGAAAAGAGGAACATTATAAATATAATATTCCATCAGGGATTACGGCAACTCTCCGCGCGCCTCTGCGCTTTCCACATCATCTAAAGCTTGTTGATAGCCCCGAAGAAAGTTTTCCTCTGCGACAGCTAACAAAAACTCAGGAAATTCTGCAGCAAACACTTGCACCGCCATATCTACGGTAATTTCTTCCTCGGCGGCAAGATGATCGCCGATGTAATTTACTACTAGCGTTTTAAGGCCAGTATTGTTTTCTATTGTTTTTTCTAATTCAGGACTTTGAGTATCCATATTAACCTCATAAATTCTGTGCTGCGAAGGTGGCGACCTTTGATCGTTCACCCTTATGGAGTGTAACATGTGCCGCTAAATCAAATTTCTTAAACTTCTCGACGGCATGCGTTAGGCCGTTCGACGTAGCATCGATATAAACATTATCAATCTGTTCTACGTCCCCGGTCAACACAATTTTCGTTCCTTCGCCCACTCTTGTTATTATAGTCTTTAATTCGTGAGTTGTCAAGTTT
>TARA_R110002020_G_scaffold12409_6_pt1 | contig 29740 bp, 41 predicted proteins | sample TARA_R110002020 | Tara Oceans TARA_R110002020 (sample SAMEA4396489) | marine metagenome | biome: Westerlies Biome; feature: [MES] marine water layer (ENVO:01000295) within the mesopelagic zone...; material: water (ENVO:00002006), including particulate matter (ENVO:01000060) such...
GTTGAATCTGGCTTGCAGCGGGAACCGCTTAGGCGGATTCGCAAAAGGCAAATATCATTTCATAGTTGGGGATTCGGCATCGGGCAAAACCTGGGTTTCGCTCACATGCTTGGCGGAAGCTGCCATCAATAAAGAATTTGATGAATACCGTTTCATATATGACAACGCCGAAGATGGGGCGTTGATGGACATTGAACGCTTCTTTGGAAGCGGGGTGGCCACACGCCTGGAACCGCCAGAAGCGGAAGGTGATGTTCCGGTTTATTCTGAAACCATCGAAGACTTTTATTATCACATTGATGATGCCATCAAAGAAGGCAAGCCGTTCATCTATATTTTGGATTCGATGGATTCCCTTTCCAGCTTCACGGAGCAAGGCAAGTTTCAAGAAGAGAAGGAAGCAGCACGAAAGGGGAAGACCACCACGGGAAGTTTCGGGGATGGCAAAGCCAAGAAGAACTCCGCCAACCTTCGGAAGTTGATGCCAGCCTTGCGAAAATCAAAATCAATTCTGATCATCATCAACCAAACCCGTGACAACCTGGGCTTTGGATTTGAGAAGAAGAGCCGAAGCGGTGGTCATGCGTTGCGGTTTTATGCCACCCTAGAAATCTGGTTGAGCATCAAAGGCAAAATGAAAAGAACCGTTCGGGCCAAGGAACGTGAAATTGGAATCACTTGCAAAGTCCAAGTGAAGAAAAACCGATTCACGGGAAGACTCCGAACCGTTGAACTTCCGTTGTATCATTCATTCGGAATTGATGAAGTTGGGAGTTGCATTGATTACCTTATTTCGGAAAAGCATTGGCCGAAGAAGGGCAACACAATTGACGCCCACGATTTCAAAGAATCCATGACCCGTGAAAAGCTGATCAAGTTTATTCAAGCCGAAAATCTTGATCAGGATTTGTCGGAAATCGTGGCGGATGTTTGGAACAACGTGGAAAAAGAGTGTTCCGTGGAAAGAAAATCCAGATATTCCTAGCCTATAAAACAAGGGGTGAAACGCCTTTTCAGGGGAATTCTTTTCCCTGGGGGCGGATTCCCTATTGCAAGGGTCTTATTCCGTCGATATATTTTTGTAATAAGACTTAACTAACACTTTCACACGGGAGACAAAACAATGATCAACGAAACAAAAATCAAAGTCCACATGGTTGCCAACGATCACGGCGAAGCAATCCGAATGGTTCAACTTCCCAAACGATTTGAAGTCCCACAATTCTCTTTGGAATATCTTCTTGAAGCGGTTTTCATGAACGGTCAAAATGACATCCAGCCCATTCCAATGACTTGTTCCGTTTCCATCGGGGATGTCATTGAAATGAACGGGAAGTTTCACGTTGTCCAATCAATGGGCTTCCAAGAAATGACCGCCGAAGAGTTGGAAGAGTACAAAGCCATTGACGAAAATGATCGAACTTGGAGCAAGTTTGTCCGTCCCGAATTCGCCGCAAAGATGGCGGCCAAGGAAACCCAACGCTTGGAAAAACGATTGGCAGAAGCAGAAGCAGAAGCCGTCAACTAGTCAACCGACCTGGGCAGGTCTTGAAACTGCCCTTTCACTTTCACAACAATTTCACTTTCACTTTGGAGACAAGACCATGACCAAGAAACTTATCAAAGTCACGGTGGAAACGCCAAGCCACGAAGAAATGAATCCCATCAATATAAGATTGAATGGTAATTACGACAAATGGACAGATAAAGAAAAGACTTACGCCGCTTTGAATCTTGTTTACATTTTAGATACGATGGGCAAAGCCGAAACACCCAATCACGTTGGACGCCTGGAAGGGGGTATTGAAGTTATCGAATTGGGGAAGTCAACAGCGGATCAAATCAAGGAAGCCCGTGACATCGCCTTGGAAGCCGTCAAGAAGGAACGGGAAGAAGCAATTCTTGACATTGAACGCCCCGTTCACAATGGCATGACTCACTAACCACCGACCTGGGAAAGTCAAAAAACTTCCCTTCACTTTCACTTTCTTATCTCGATTAAATCTTGATAAGACAAACCACCACTTTCACAAGGAAACCAAAATCATGGGATCAGTCTTAATAGAACAGTTTTCAAAGGGGCAAGATTTTGCTGTTGGAATCAAAGTCTTCCTTTCCCTAACACCGGAACAACGGGCAGTTGTTGAAGAAAGGGTTGATGATGTACTTGAACACCGTCAACGATTCTTGAATTATGAATACCCAAATGACGTAGACAAGAATATATTTGGGAACCTGTTGGAGTCAACGCAAAAATTGATCAGGTCACTTGGACTTGAAAACAAAGTTGGGATGTCGCCGCCATATAGGGTGAATGTCCCCCGCAAAAATTATCGCCAAGCATAGAAGACCAAAACGGAACGGCTTGGGGTGTGAACGGTTCACTTTGCCACGGATGGCCCCCAAGTTTTATTTTGTTGCAAGGATGCAATTACATGACTTATGAAGAACATGAAAAACGAAGGCAAGAGAATTTGAAATTTTGGGGAATGGTCATTTCAATGTCCGTGATTTGCGGGGCCATTGCCTGGGCATTTTCTGAATTGAGAAATCATTTTTGAGGGGTGGCACGGTGGCCAAGGGATCAGCATTTGAACGGGAGTTTTGCAAAGACCTTTCTTTGTGGTGGACATACGGAGAAAGGGAAGATGTTTTTTGGCGTTCCAGCAATTCGGGCGGACGGGCAACCGTGCGGGCATCCGTTGGAAAGACAACAGCGGGCCAGCATGGGGACGTTGCCGCCATTGATGAAATTGGAATTCCCTTCTTGCAGTTGGTCACGATTGAATTGAAACGTGGTTATTCCAAAAACACCATTCAAGATGTGTTTGATAAAAAATCACACGCCGCCCAACAGCAATGGGAGAAGTTTTATGAACAAACGGTTCGGAGTGGTTTGAATGCCGGAAGTAAATCCTGGCTGATGATCCACCGAAGAGACCAACGTGATCCGTTGGTTTTCATGCCGTCATCATTTTATCAAGTGCTTGATCTTGCTGGTTGTTTCATTGTGGAGCCTTCCCCGCTGGTCAATTTCACCGCCCCGCTTCGATTATCTGACAAGGAAAAAAACAGCAAAGACGATCTTCGGATAAGTAGCCACCCTGAAATCACAATGATGAGATGGGAAGACTTCAAAGAAGGAACCACGCCCATCAAATTGCAAAATATACTGGAAGAATTAAATCAATGAACAAAGAAGAAAAACCGAAAAGACTCCGCCGCTTGCTGGATGCCATCATCATCACAACCGTTTCTTCAATCATTGCCACCGTAATGGCGGGCTTGGCCTTGGTTGTGTTTCAGCAAGTCCATTCAGCACAATCGGCCATTGGCATTCATGAAATCGAAATCAAAAGTTTGCGGGGCGACTTAACGAAGACACAAGAATTATTGGCGGAAGAGTTGGCCCCGATCAAAGCCCACCTTCGTTCCCTGGAAGCGGACCCACTTCTATTGGAAGAGATTCAAAAGCTCCGCCGTGAAATTGAAGAGCGATTTGAAAACGAAGCCAACCACCAAATTCAACAACAACTTCCAAATAACTAGGGGACCAAAATGCTTTCACGATTGCGGATCAAGAATTTTCAGAAGCATGAAAAAATTGATGTTGAATTCTCACCGTCCGTCACAACCATTGTTGGCCCGTCCGATTCTGGAAAGTCCGCTTTGATCCGTGCCATCCGTTGGGTCTTATTCAACAAGCCAAGCGGAACGGAATTCATTCGGGACGGTGAAGAAAAATGTTCCGTCCGCCTGGAAACCGAAAACCACAAGATCACCCGCATCCGTGGAAAGGAAAACACTTACAAGCTGGACGGGGAAACCTTCCGTGCCTTTGGGAATGATGTTCCCCCCGCCATCCAAGACGTTGCCCGCATCGGCCCCATCAACTTCCAAGGTCAACATGATTCCCCGTTTTGGTTAAGTGAATCAGCGGGGCAAGTTTCCCGCAATTTGAATCAGATTGTGAACCTGGGAATCATTGATTCCGCCTTGTCCAACACCGCTTCCATCTTGAAAAAAGCCAAGTGGGAGTCTGAATCCACCCGCAAAGCATTCAATGAAGCCAAAGAGAAGCGTTCAGCCCTTGCCTGGGCCACGGAAGCCAACAATGAGTTGGGAGCCATTGAAGCCAGTGAGGTGGCCTTAGAAGCCAAGACAGAAGCCCAAAACCGCCTTTCTGCCTTGGTGGAAGATGTCGGGAAATATACCGAAGCAACAAAAGACGCAAAATCTTTACTTTCTGAAATTTCCGCCTTGAAAAAACTGACAGAAAAGATTCTTGATCACGATAATAAATCAGAAGAATTGACCAACGCAATTGAAAACGTGGAAGAGCATGAAACCAAACTGAAAGAAAAAACGAAAGTCCAAAAACGAATCAATCAGCAATTGAAAAAATTCAAGGTGTGTCCACTATGCCAGCAACAAATGACAACGTGAAACTAATTCTTTGCAGCGATATTCACCTTTCAGAACGCCCGCCCGTTTTCCGATCCGCTGAACCGGATTGGTTTGAAGCAATGGCCCGCCCGCTTCGGCAATTGCGGGAAGAAGCCAATCTTCTGGATGTTCCAATTGTTTGTTGTGGTGATATTTTTGACAAATGGAATCCATCACCGGCGTTGATCAATTTTGCAATTGAAGAGTTGCCGACAATGTACGCCGTGCCTGGGCAACACGATCTTCCCCACCACCGGCTTGAAGACATCAAGTCAACCGCTTATTGGACGTTAGTGGAAACGGGGAACATCATCAATTTGGAATATGAAAAGCCGGTTGAAGTGAATGATTGTTTTCTTTACGGATTCCCCTGGGGTTCCGAATTGAAAACGTGTGAAAACGATCTTGAAAATCTTTGCCTTCATGTTGCAGTTGTTCACAAATACATTTGGGATCGGCCAGAAAATTCTTTCCCTGGGGCCAATCCCCTGGATCGGACTGGTCTTCATTCAAAGGGATGTTGGCAAAGCCAGTTGCAAGGTCATAACGTGATGGCCTTCGGGGACAACCACAAGGGCTTTGTCCAGAACATGCAAGCCGGTTCTACAATTTTGAATTGTGGTGGCTTCATGCGAAGAAGCAAAGATGAAATTGAGTACACGCCCGCCATCGGGTTGGTGGATTTTGGCGGGAAGGTTGAACGGTGGGCGTTGGATTGCAGCGAAGACAAATATCTTGAACAAGAATCTTGTCTTGAAATCACTGATGAAGAACTAAACTTGACGGAATTCATTTCCGAACTGAAGCAACTTGGTTCTGATGAATTGGATTTCAAAGCCGCTGTTGAAAGATATTGTGAAGCCAACCAAGTGGATGGGGAGACTAGAAAAATTGTGATGGGAGCGATTGCATGAACAGCCTAGAAGAATACAACTCTTTGAAAAAGAAGTTGGATGGTGTGACGGAAGACATTGCCCGCCAAAAGGGGGCGTTGGATCACGTTAAGAAGGAACTTCAAACGGAATTCAATGTGAAGGATTTGAAGGAAGCCAAAGCATTGTTGGCAAAGATGAAACGCACCAACAAGAAAGATCAGGAAAAGCACAATCAACAACTTGCTGAATTCCAAGAACGGTTTGGGGATGTTCTTGAACGGGGGGACGCCTAATGCCTGCCCTTAGTGAGTACGAATTTTTCGGTGTTGAGTCCGCTGGAAAATCCACGGCTTCCCTGGAAAACCTTCGGACCAAAATGAATGCCGCCGTGATTCGCCATCAATCAGCCACGCAACTTCTGAAATCTTCCAAGCAAAAAATGATTGAGGCAGAAGAATTTGAATTTCGTGCGGAAGAAAGTCAACTGATCATCCAAACGATTGCAACCACGATTCAAGAACAAGCCCATTCCAAGATTGCCGCCGTTGTCTCTTCCTGCCTGGAATCGGTTTTTGATGAACCATATCGGTTCAAGATCACCTTTGAAAGAAAACGGGGCAAGACGGAAGCCCGCTTGTCATTCCTTCGGGATGGGATGGAACTTGACCCACTGACGGCTTCTGGTGGGGGTGTGGTGGACGTTGCTGCCTTTGCCCTTCGGTTGGCTTGCTTGGTGCTTTCCGTGCCGCATAAACGCCGCACGTTGATCCTTGATGAGCCTTTCAAATTCTTGTCCAAGAATTACCGTGGGAACGTCAAGCAAATGATGGAAACGCTTTCGGATGAAATGGATGTTCAATTCATCATGATCACCCACATTCCTGAATTGGTGTGTGGTAAATTGGTGGAAATAATTTAAGGAGAAAAATCATGTCCTTTGACCGTCACTATAACAAACGAATCATGGCCCTGGAAAAACGTCAAGTTGACTTGGATGCTTTGCGGGATAATCAAGAAGACTTGCTTGCCCGAATCCGTGAACTTGAATCCCGTCTTCCCCTGGAGACCACAAATGAAAACGATCATTCATGTAAATCAACACAAAATCAAAAGCAATGCAAAGCACGGGCAGCGGGAACCTGTTCTAACCGTGAAAACATACAAGACAAATGACTACGGAAATGATGCCATCATCCTGGGAACGGACGGGGAAGAAGTTGCCCGTGTTGTATATCGACCGGACAAGCCGCTTTCATGCGGGGCTAAATGTTGGATTGAAACTCAAAACAAGGTAATCATCAAATGAAAGATTGGGGAGATGGAAACACGCCGCCACCCGTGAAGGATCAAGGAACTTCAGCAATCCGGCCCGCCCACTATCGGCAAGGGGCCATTGAAGTGATCGTTGCAATTGAAGCCCTGTTTGGGGATCAATACCACGCCGGAAACGTCTTGAAGTATTTGGCCCGCTATCGTTACAAGAACGGGATTGAAGACTTGAAGAAAGCTGAATGGTATTTGCAAAGGTTGATTCAATTGGAACAAGAAAAAAGCGGGGCCAGCACAAACACTCCGAATCAGTTGGAGACCAAACCCTAATTCTTTGTGATGTGCTGGCCCCTTTTTATTGAAGCTCTTCAACCGCTTCTTCTTTCCGATAATTCATTAACGCTTCTTGTCCCCGCTGAACATAATTCTTCCGCCAACCTGGGGACAATTCAAACGCTTCCTTGGTCACTGGACGTTCCCCAATTTTGTTGTAATGATTTTGCAAGCCGACTTCACCGCCGCCGCTTCCCGAAAGATGCCTTGGTGAAACGCCCCATCGGTACAAGTAGAAAATATCTTGGGCGGGAATTACTTCCCCCAAATAAGGGGAAACGCCAGCTTCAAAAACTGCCTTGTTGAATGCTTGATCTTCCCAACCGGAAGCGTTCGGGGGATAACCTCCAATCTTGCCCAAGACTTCCCGCCGCCAAAGGGCCATGCAATGGGTGTTGCCTGGATGCTTGACATAGATGGTTTCCCCTGGCGGGCAGTACCAGTAATTCGCCGCCCGCCATTCCAGTGAATCCCCAAGTTTCCGCATCGAATAACTCAACCGATGCGGAAGGCAAATGTCATCATCATCCCACCGGCAAAGAATGTCACCCTTTGCTTTTTCAATCATCCAAATCAATTTGTGGGATAAGGTTGTGAACCGTCCATTCAAGTTGAACACACGAACCCCTTCAACATCCAGAACCAATTTTTGGCCTGGGGTATCGTTGCAAATGATCAGTTCCTTATCTTCATAATCTTGGAGAAGAAAGGATTGAACCGCTTCATCAAGCAAGTTCTTGCTTTTTGGGCATCTGTTATATGTTGGCATTAAGCACGAAATCATTGAACCTTCTCCATGAATTGAGACATGCCCAAGGGCTTCGTGGAAAAGGTCAACAGTGAACCCACAAGTTTCCCAAGCCGCTTTGACTTGGTGTGCCAAGCGTCCATCACATCACAACCTTCTTGCCATTTCGGGCCTTGCCCTGGCTTGTAATCATGCAAAGTGATAATGGTTTCATCTGGCAAATGATGGGAATCCACCCATTCAAAAAAGAAACCAACAGCTTCTTTCGTGTGGTCCGCATCATAAAAGATCACATCAAAATCATGCGGCTTTAACAGCGGAAGAATATCGTGCATGTCACCCATCATCAAAGAACACTTTTCTTCAAATGGTTCGGTGTTGTCCACCCAAGCCCGCATCACTTTCTTCCGAACTTCGGGGGAATCAATATGGCCCACCGAAGCGGTGTAATCATCTCCGTGAAAATAGTCCACGGAAAAAACATGCTCCGCCGTTTCAGCAAGTGCCACGGTTGAACGCCCCTGGAAGCATCCAATTTCCAACACCCGTTTTCCACGGGCAAGTTCCCGCAACATTTCAAATTCATTGTCAAACAACCAGCCATGAACATGGGGGTAGTGATTCGTCATTCTTGGTCTCCTTTTTCAACAGTTTCTTCAACAACGTCTTCTTCCGGTTCCCACAATCCGATTGGGCAACCTTGCTCTTTCCAAGATGCTTTCTTTGCAAGGAAACATCCGCAAACGGTACAACGTGTGTCCGCCCGTTGTGGGCATGTCGAACAAATCAACAACCGCTTTTCAAAAGTTTCTTCCGATGCTTTCCTTGCCCCATCCCCCACATGATCAGCAACGGCCTTCATCAAATTTGTTGCCATCGTAATTTTGGAAGGAAGTTTCGGTTTGTCCTGCTTCTGACACCCCATCACCGTCAATCCGTATTGATCAGGGGTGTGATAAATCACTGACCATTCAGGATTTGCTTTCATGAATTCCCGCATGGCGGGTAACTTGCCTGGGCCAGCATCTTCACCCCGTTCCCCATATAGAAGCGTATCGTGAATAACAATGTAACGCTTCACCTGCTTGGCGAACTTTTCAAATTCAGTTTTCAAATAAGCATAGGTGTGAGTTGAATCAATGAAAAGCAAATCAGTCTCTTCAATCTCATCAACAAAGTGAGAACGAAAAACGGAATGAATATATTTCGTTTTCCCTTCACACATCCTTTCAGCATGTTCTTGAACGTGGTCCCATTCGGTATTGTAGGAAACCAACTTTGACGGACGCCCCGCCAAGAAGCCAATCGTGGATTCCCGCCGCTGGGAAAACTCCGTGATGTGTTCACAATGCTCCGCCAGTTCTTTCAATTTCGGAAGGTGCTGATCCAAGTCCCTGGGAATGACTTTGATGGCATCAAAAATCTCTTCCACGGTTCTCATGTTCTGCAAATTCTTCAAGTCAATGCCGCCAACTTTTCCACCACAAGTGTTGCAACCTTCTTCTTCTGCTTTTTCTTGTGTGGTATTGATTGGGTCTTTCACTAATTTTTCCCAAGTCTCTTCCTGCATCAAACCCGTCTTCACAAAATGTTCATGGATAGGGTCAAGGTCTCTTCCCAATTCATTGAATTCAAGAATGTAGTTCCTCACCTTGTTGAATCTGGTCAACGGGAACTTCACGCCGTTGGGACGGGCAAACCTATGAAGCCAACGCATGAACGGAAGACAAATTGACTTGCCGCCTTCTTGCCGGAATTTTTCATGAATGAAAAGTTCTTCCCCGCCAAATCCGATGGCATCCTTATTGAATCCAAGCCAAGCATCACGCCGACATGAGAACAACCCAAGCCCGTGGCCTGGGGTTTCAAAAGGTTCATCGTCAAGATTTATTCCAGTATATTCAAACCCCATTGCAAGCAACTTTTGGGAATGCCCCTGAAATAACATGTCCGTTGGGAATGGTTCGCATTGTCCGCATTGGGTAATTTCAATTGGCCCCATGTCCATTGAAACGAACTTTGCCCGTGAAGGGTTTTCTCTGGTTGGAACGCCTTCTTCAACAACTGAAAAAAGACATTCCTGGCCGTTGCAATTTCCTTTGAAAGCCGATCCCCATGTCCCCCACATTTCCCCACGCCATTGATCATTGAAATGGGTGGTCATGCTTTTCAAGTTGTCATACACCAACGGCCCCGAATAAATGTCACGGGTATCGGGGTGATCATCATACCACTTGATTAACCGTTGAAGGGAACCAGCAGGAAGCAAAACGTGACAATCAACAACAAGAACAGCGTCCCCCGTGGCCACGGAAAAAATTGTTTCACGGGAAATCGAAGTTCCATAAACATCGGGCAGCGGATGATAAACGGAACCCGCTGTTCCGATGGAAACAAATCCTTCCATCATGTGTTTGATTTGTTTCCCCGCCCTGGTGTTGGGGGAATTATCAACCACAACAAATTCAACATCTTCCATCACTTCAGGATGAAACATCCGCATGGCCTGGATGGTGAAATATACCCCATCATAATCATCGTAATGGGCCATTCCAATAGTTAGCTTCGGCATCTTAGGTCTCCTAAAAAGTTCCTTAAAATCAGTTTCACTTATATATCGCCACAAGTTCCAGCCCCAACTTCACCATTTGAAGTTCCACAAGATGCGGGTTCGGAACAACTGCAATCATCACCGCATACACTTTCACACGTTCCCCCAGTCAGAACCCAAAAACCAGTAGAGCAACACACCGATGGCCCATGTGCTGGATCGCATGTCCATTCATAGGTGCAAGTCTCGGTAGCACAATCACAACCTGGAGGCCCTGCTGTTGTAGCACAAGCGGTCGATGGCGGGCATCCTTCTCCTTCATACCAAGCATCGAAATCGGCTTGGGCTTCACAAGCTGATTCTGTCATTCCCGCCGTGCATGTCCCGAAGTTATAACAACAAGAGCCGGTTGGGGCGGCTGTTGTTGTTGTGGGGCAAGTCACCGCACCACAACCAACGTCCGCCGTCCATGATTGACTGTCACGGGCGTCACAATTGGATTCCGTTTCAACATTGCAAGAACCCCAATCATAACAGCAAGCCCCATCCCCTGGTTCAATGGTTGTTGCACATTCAACTTGGTCGCATCGTTTCCCTTCGTGCCACGTTGATTCTGAAAGAGCTTCACAAGCCTCTTGATCATTGACAACACAAGTTCCGTAATTGTAGCAGCAAGCCGAATCCCCTGGAGCAAGTGAAGTGGGACATGTCAATGAGGCACACGTTGTGTCCGCTTCCCATTTCATTGAACCTTCTTTGGATTGGCATTCTCCATAAGACAAATCTTCGGTGCATTCTTCACCGTAATCCCAACAGCAAGCGGAACCTTCAGGGTCTTCGGTGGTTGTTGTCGATGTGGCCGTGGTTCCCGTGTGATCATCTGGACAATCTTCACAAGTGAATCCCTTGCCCAAAAAGTAAGTGTCACACGATTCATCAATTCCACAACACTCACCGCCCGTTGCTATGCAATGCCAAACCGTTGAATTCTCCATGCAATTCATCAATGCCCCTTCATCATGGGGACATCCCGCTTGGACGTTGGTGGCATAGATGCAACACGGCCCTTCACAGCAACACGTTCCCCAATCATCAGGATCAAAAGAACCGCCGTCCCCGCATCGGTTTCCGTAGTGTCCTGAAGGAGCTTCACAATCCGCCGCCGGATTGCAAGAAGTGGTTGTTGTCGATGTGGCCGTGGTGGTGGTTGTCGTCGGGCAAACGGTCGTGGTTGTTGAGCTTTCCGGCGGTGCTGTTGTTGTGGGATCACACGTTGTCACCGTGGTATCCGTGGTCGTTGGTTCCACGGTTGTTGTGGTTGTCGATGTGGGTGTGGTGGTTGATGTGTTTCCAGTAAGGCAATAATTTGCATACATCTGCCCACATGCGGGCGGGGGTGTTGTCTCAACCGTTACCGAAAAATCACTTCCGCAAGCCCGCCAGTTGTCTAGTGATCTTTCACATTCATAGTCTGGATAGAGACAAGCACAACCATCGTCTGCTTCGTTGCAAGCAATGCTGATCTCTACCCAAGCTGGTGGGTCACAATCGCAAGAATATTTCCACAAACATTGAGAACAATTCGTTCCTAAATCACACGGGCTATCACCGCAAGGATCAGCGGTTGTTGTGGACGTTCCCCCGCCTTGACATGGAACGCACTTGGACACCCCCGATCCGCCCACTTCGGGGGGCGGATCATCAAGGAACCCAAGACATTCATTGCAAGCACTTCCCGCAACTCCCCCACATAAGTCCCGAATCAAAACCCATTGATCGCATTCAGCGGAATAGTTGTAGCAACATCTAGATTGTGGATAATCGCAAGCAGTACAAGGATCACATGAAGTGGTGGTTGAAGAAGTGGTTGGACCTGGGGTGGTCGTCGTTGAATAGCATGGTTGGCATGGGTCAGGGGTTGTTGAATTTGCGGGCGGGAGGGCGCAATTCGTGACAGCCATTTCACAATCACTTCCCGTGTGTGAAGGTTCTGAACAACTGCAACAATTCCATTGACTATTTTGAAAAACTCCATGACAAAAAGAAAATCGGGTGCAATCTTCGTCAATCAAAGTCCAACCGGGTCCACCGGTAACGTGCTGCTGAATATCTGACCACATGAAATGACAATTGCCCGTGCAAGTTTCTGGTGCTGGCGGGGGTGGGGGTGGCCCTGGTTCAACACATGGGGTTTGTGTTTCTATACATTCCCCTTGTCCGATGTGAGCAGTAGGAATCGAACACGGACAACGTGGCGCACAATCATCACTTATTTGGAACCATCCCATTGAACCACCGCCCATGAGGAGTGGGCCGGATTCCCATTCACAACCATCACCACACGCTGCAAGTGTGGTTGATGTGTCACAATTACAATCAGAGGTGGTTGTTGTGTCGCTGGAAGTGGTGGTTGTGCAATCCAATGGGGAAGTTTCCGTTCCCACGGCACAATTTGTGATGGTAGTTTCACCATCTATGTTTCCGCAATGACTTGGATATTGGCAGGCACAAACGTATTGATCAGGATCAAGGGTGGTGGTTGTCGGGGCGGCTGTTGTGCTGGGATTCGTGTAACCTTCAACACCTGGGCAGCAAGAACAATCCCCCGATGCCGAAGCCTGAGAACAAGGATCAGGCGGTTCGGGTGTGGTCCCCTGGGTGCAAGCGGATACATTTGTCGGATCGGGAACCCATTGATATTCCAATTCGTGCCATGTCCATGCACAACTTCCCGTGCATGGATTAGGACTTGGAATCAATTGATCCGATGGACTACTTGCCGCCGCCCCTGATGGCCGTTCATTCATCCAACGCCCATATTTGGACCGTTGAAGTTGAATGTATCTTTCACCATCCGTCACCGGATCATCATAAATGTTATAACAATCAATTCGGATTTGATTTCCAGCCAAATCCAAAACGGGTTCCAACCTATAAGTTTGTTGCGGTTCACCTTCTCCCGCACCGGAAGCCGCTGTTCCCGCCATCTTGTAAAGACAAACTTTTTTCACGCCTGGAACGTCACCCGACCTTGCCGGAATGGTTTCACCACAAGGAAGAATCCCAACGTAAACTTCGGGAGCCATCAAATTTTCGGGCGGAGTATATTGGGACGGTTGCACACCTTGGGCATCCAACTTGTCCAATGCGGCAAGAATCCGATCTTTGTCTTTGTCGTTTAGGAAATATTGTGGCATGATTATCCTGGGAACACATTCACAACCGCTTTGGTTGAACCCGACAAACAACGAACTTCAATTTCTTCGCCCTTTGTCGCCGCTATGAAAAAACCACCGGATGGGATGGCCCAACCGATTGTTTCCTTTTTATTTCGTATGAACACAACTTTCTTTTCTTCGGCTTTGATTTCTTCAGTGGTGGGAACAGTTTGGAAAATCTTTTTCCTGTTTTCCAAAACAACCGTTCCCACATTTTCCACCCATCCCAAATCCAACGGTTTCCATTCTTCTTCAATGTTTATCTTTCGGACGTAAACTTGCTCTTCACTTTTGGGGAGCAATGTTGCAAACGAACAAGAAACCTGGGACGGACTTGAACCGGCTTGTTCATAATAAACATCAAGACGGGCGGTCAATCGGTCTTGATCTTGGGAGGGGGTGTGGATTTCTTCGGTGGGGATTAGGCCCGCCGTCAATGCCGCTTCTTCTTTTGGTGTGATTTCTTTCATGATTGATCTCCAATGGTCTCACTAACATGACAAGGTGGATGGAATCCCCAACGTCAAGAAATTTGATTCTTTGTAATACTCAATATCTATTTCAACAGGATCGGCTCCATCACCAAGGGCAGAACCAGCCCCATCCAAAAACACCCTTGTGTTTTCCCCGTTCACATCTTTATAAACTTCAAAATCATTCTTGTTGTTTTTATCTCCGCCCTTAGTAAGAACCCTGGTCCCCTCATCAATCACCGTCCGATCAAAGGTTTCAAAATCAATATCAAAATCATAAGTGACGGTAAAATAGAAAGCACAAGTTCCATAGAGAACCCTTGACCAACTCACATTTGATAATTTGATTGTCCGTTTTGGAAGTCCCCACATAGTTGCATCATTCACCGTGTTGATCATGTCCGTGAATGTTGCCAACGGGAGACAAAGAACATTTTTGGTGATTGAGATATTCGCCCGATTGTCATCAAATTCAACAGCGGCCCCACGAATGATCTCATGGGAACTTGTCAAAATGTCCTTATCATTTCTATCTTTCACGGCCTCTTTTTGATAGTTGGAAAATCCACCGCTGATTTCTGGCGGCTCATCCAACGGGTTTTCAATTGAAGCGTCCTGGCATCTTTCCCGTGGCTTGGTTGTGAAATTCTGATCAACAACCCAATAATAACTTCGTTCCTTTTGATAAAGCGGGGCAGCGGAAATTGCTGGTGTGCAAAATGCCCAAACATCATAATCATTCCCTGGATTCCAATAGGAACCAATCGGGGACAATCCTGAAGCGGTAATTGCCTGGGCCGGACCATCGTGGACACTATTGGACTTCACCAACCATTTTACTTTGTAAGATCGCACGCCTTCAGCGGAACGGCTTCCCGTCCAGTTCAACGCCCCTATAACAGTGCAAGCCATGATGGTCCCCTTTACGCCCCAATGTTGGCTGGTTCGATGACCACAAGATTGTTTTCCGCCATCTTGTTGGTGGATTCTTTAATCTCTTGAAGTGCTTCATCCATGTTCACAAATTCATCCAATCCGTGATCCAAGGTTTGGGCATTGGTCATGCCTTCCGCCAGTTGCGCTTGTGTTTGTTTTCCAGATAACTTCGGATCAACAGGCGGGGCCAGTTGTTTCCGAACGGCTTCAATTCCTTGATCTTTGATCATCTGCTTTGCCGCCTCAACTGTCATCCCTTTCCCACCTACATCTTCGCTGGAAGTCAATTTTCTCATGACGTTGAATTCATCTTGAGAAGCACGGAACTGATCCAAGTTTTCTTTCAAAAATTCAGTGCTGATATTTCCAAACTCATCTTGTTGACGGGAAGCCTCCATCTGTGACTTCAATTCCCCTCCAAAAATGACATGCTCTTGCTGGTCATCCATCGTGTTAAGCCATTGGCGAATTGCGGCAACGTCTTTATTGTCCTGCTGTTGCTGACGGAGTTGTTCTAATTCTTTATCTCGTGCCGCTTTCTTCTCGGCAGCTAGTTTTTCCGCCGCCGCCTTTTCCTCTTCTTGACGTTTCAATTCTTTATCTGCCGCCACCTTAATGGCCTTATCTGCTTCGGAAGGTTGGGCAGATTTGAAAGCCTTTTCAATCATTTCATCTTGCCCCGCCGCCTTGATTTCCTGGCCTTGCTTCTTGAAATCAACAGGGGGATCTTTGTCTTGCTTCTTGGACAACGCCCGAAACTCTTCCAACCTTGCAGCGGCATCCGCCGTCCCTGCAATAACCGCTTCCACACCGGACACCTTGAACTTCACCTTGATGTCTTCCTTTGTCTTTTCGTGCAACTTGGTCATTCCTCTTTCATAAGTCTCCAAATCAATTGCACCCGCTTTCAACATTTCACCCAATTCTTTTTCACCATCCGCCAACTTTTCTTCTTCTGTTCGGAGACTCTTTGTCAATGCTTCCCCTTTCTTCATCAACGCCTTGTGTTCTTCCATAGCTTTCTTTTCTTTTTCCAATTCAGTCAATTTTGCATCCAACGCCCTGGCCATTTCCAATTCTTCTTCCGTGGCCCCTCTCATTTCCAACTTGTAAAGCTGGACTTCCCTGGATGTCATACCAAACGTGTCAACTGAATCAGCCATTCCCCTGGTGGTGGATGTGATGTCCGTCTTCAATTTCTTTTCCGCTTCAGCAGCAGCAGCCGTTGCTTTCGCCGCTTCTTCTTTCTCTTTGATGTTTTCCCGAATCACTTGATTCTCTAATTCAATCGCACGAAGAACGTCCATGCTGGCTTCACTGGCCCCGTTTTGTTCTGCTTTGTATAGTTCGATTTCCCCCTTGGTCATTCCAACGGTGGCTTCCTGTTCCTTCAATTCTTTGTTCATTTCTTGAAGGTTGGTCAACTGCTCTTCCACAATCAACATCTCTGATTGGGAGCCAATCCCCGTTGCCGTTTGAAGTGCGTTCAACTTGGCTTGCTCTTCCTTGGCAGCGGCCAGTTGTTCTTTCAATTCTTCCGCCCGTTCTTTGGTATGCTCCAACCTTTCTTGCTGTTCTTCAATGGTTCCAAGAGCTACCTCATGAACTGCTTTCCCTGATTGCCATAGCGATAACATAGTTGGAGCTAGTTTGGCGGCTTCCTTCTCGGCGTTCTTGACTCCAAACGCATATCCGGCTTGATTTTTCTTGGCCCGTTCAAGTTCTTCATTCAACCTTCTGATTTTTTCAGCGGGGTCTTCTTCCGCCGCAATAGACGCATCCGTTGCCTCTTCTGATTCCGCCCGCATCTTCTTGAGTTGTTCATTCAGTTTCTTCCCACGTTCCATCTGTTTGTTCAGTTCTTGGACGGCTCCATTTGCGTTGTAGAGCGCCTGAGACAACTTGACGATAGCCGCCACCGCAACCAGGAATATGGCATAAGGCATCGCCGCCATCGCCGCATTGAGAACCCACTGAGCCGCCGCACTCGCAAGTTTCGCAACTGATTCAAATGCGTAAGCCGTGGCCAACGCCTTCAATCCCAACGCCAACCCACCAACCAAGGTGATGACTGTTCCCAACATGAAGATGATCGGACCCAATGCAGCCGCAAACAGTCCCGTCCAGAAGACAACATTTTTGAAGGCATCTGATTGTGCTTTATACCACGCAAGACCGTCTTTAATCTTGTTAGCCAAAAAGGTGAGCATCGGAGCAAGTTTTTCGCCAATCTCCATTGCCACATTTCGGATTTGATTCCACATGATCTTCATTTGTGCGGCAAAGGATTTCAATTGCTTCTTTGCCACTTCTTCAGTCTTGCCCGCCGCATCTTCCAATGCCGCTTGCTTATCCTTCAACGCTGCTGATTGACCAAGAAGGGGATTGATGACGGCTTGAACTTCCGCCGCAAATCCCATCTCTGTCATCGTCGCAGCCTTCTGTTCCGCACTCATCCCGGAAAGAACAACTTCCAGATTCTGAACAATGTCCGCCATGTTCCTCATGTTCCCGTCCACATCATAGACGGCAAAGCCAAGGTCTTCATGAGCTTTCTTGTTTCTCTGGGCGGATTGTTGAAGCATCAACAACATCCGATTCAAAGAATTACCGGCCAGTTGTGCCTTCACACCCTGATCCGCCATGACCGCCAAAACCGCAACACCTTCTTCAATTGTTTTGTTGACAGCTTTCAACGCCGCCCCTGCCTTGGATGTCAATGCCGTGGCATACTGTTCAATGGTGGCATTCGCCAAGATGTTAGCTTGTGTCAGAACATCGCTCACCCTGGTCATTTCTTTCATCTTGTTGGCGGTACTTCCCACCGATAGACCCAAAGCGGATTGAGCGTCCGTCACCAAATCGGTGGCGGTTGCCATGTCCATGTTTCCAGCTACCGCCATATTAGCGACAATGGGAAGGGCTTCAATTGTCTCCCGTGCCGATAGGCCAGCGGACGCCAGAAAGAAAAAAGATTCTGCTGCTGCCTGGGATGAAATAGTGGTGGTGTTCCCCACTTCCAACGCCGCCGCCTTCATTGCCCCCATGTGTTCAGTCACATCGCCCATGATGGCCGCTGATTTGGTCAAGTTATCATCAAACTTAGAAAAAGCATGAAGACCCACCGCCCCGATTGCCATAAGGGGGGCGGTGATGTATTTGGTCATTGACTTTCCAACGTCCTGCATTCCCTTGCCGACTTTTTGCATTGATTTGCCAGCCTTGGCAGCAAACCCCTTGACCTCTTTCTCGGCACTCTTCAAAGCCTTTTGAAGCGCACGGGCATCGCCCGCAATTCGCACCACAAGTTGATCAATTTCCGAAGCCATTACAAAAATCCTTCTTCGTTCTCTTCTTCGTTTTCTTCTACACTTTCAACATCATCCTGGGGCGGATTCAACCATTCATCCGGCGGAGTTGCCCCAAGCATTCCCGCCCACATTGCTTTTTCTTCATAGACAGAAAATTCTTCTTTCTTACGATTCTTTCTTTGTCTTGGTGACTCATATTTCGGAAGGAAGTGTTCAAGTTTCACACGATTCGGTTTCTTTGCCAGAACCCGCCGAACTTCCGCCGCAATCATCGCAAAGTTATGATCTTCACGATGGAAGCGACTTGGTTCTTCCATCAACCACAATTTCCAAAGGGTGAATTCACTAGATGACATTCGCTCTTGAGCTTCTTGGATGGTCATTCCAAGACGTTCACAAAGCATCAACCATATAATTGTCTCCCCCTGATCTAGTCGTTTCCCGCTGTTTCTTCTGCTTCGTCGTCCATGCCTGAAATTTCTTTGGCCTTGTTGAACAAAGCAGTTTGAACACGGGCGGGAAAATCCTGAATGGATTTGAAGTCAACCGCTTCACGCTTACCATCCACAATCTTAAACAAACAACGTGACAAAAGGTTGGCTTGCAACCCTTCATAGTCCGTCATCTGAATGTCCCCTTCCTTGGATGTGTTCATCTTGGCTCCAATGAAACCAAGATATTGATCCCTGGCGGCCCCATTCATTTCCCGCAAGATATACTTTCCAGTTTCACCGGAATCGGGGTCTTCAAGTTCAACATCAACTTCATCCAAGGACAAGCTAAACCGCAAAACGCCATCATCTTTTTTCGTGTCTTCTTTTTCTTTGTCACTCATTTTTGATCTCCATATAAAAATCTAAAAAACAACACGGAACCCCCTGGGCTTTTCTCACCTGGGGGATTCCGTGTCAGTTACGAACTACCCGAACGTGGGAACTTTCTCGGCTGGCGGATCACTGTTGTCACAATTGGAAGCAATGACTGTCACATCAATCGTGGGGGCTTCGCCTTCCACAACTTCACCAACAGAAACCGAATCAATCCATCCATAAAATACGATAGTTTCACCCGTTTTGAATGTGATAGTGATTTCGTTTGGGTCATCATTTACTAAACTATATAAAGTTCCAATCGCCCCTGGATCATATTGGGCGGTGAAGGAACATTCACCCACATCCTTCAAGATTTTCGGCCTTCGTGTCCGGACTGCTGAATTGGCCAAGGTGGTGGTATCAATTTCACCGCCGCCTTCAAAGCTGGGCGGGGTGATACCAGTCACATACATGGTTGCAGTTGAAACGGAAATCGTTGTTCCTGATCCGTCAAAAATTCTGGCCATTTTATTTCTCCTTCAAGATTATGTTTCAGCAATAGCAACCAAGCTATTCACTGAAAAGGTTTCACGTCTTCTTTTATCCGCTTCCGTCCCCAAAACGAAGAAGGAAGTTCGGCTTGAATTCACTAATTTGTAAGTAGTTGAATTATAAATGACGGACGTTCCTAAAGCTACGTCAAGTTTGTCCATCACTAATTTCAACCTTGCCCATCCTGTAACGTAATTATTTGAACGGATTAAAACTTGAACGCCAAAATGCTCAAAGGTTTCCCCCGTTTCAATATCCCTTCCATCCTTTCGGGCCGAAGTATCAAAGACCGCCAATGCTTTGTCTTTCACATTTTCATCATCCGGCAAGGTTCCCACAAAAATGGGCCAATCATCTGAACTTGTCACCGGATCAACACCGGCACTTTCATCAATCAGATATTGCTTGACAATAGAAGCGGGAGAATCTGTTAGAACAGCCATTAAGATTTCCCCCGCATTGCCTGGATCAAAATCTTTTTGATTTCGGGAAGCAATTCCCTATAAGTATTCTCCAAAAATTTCTTTTGTGTCGCATGGATTTCATGAACAATGATTGCATAGGCAGCATGAAAGGTCACGGATGCCACCATATCAAAACCATTCCCTTCTGTTTTTGTCCTGGCAGAATTCCGCAATGCCCCCGTATCCACGGGGGTCACTTTTTGGGATTCCCGTTGAACAAGCAAAGCACACCGTTTCAATCCTATCGTGAAATCAGCTTCAATAGCTTCGGGGACACGACGAATTTGCTCCGCCACTTCCCTGGCATTGATAACCTTTGCTGACATTTTCATAACAAAACACTCTTCAAAAATTCGGTGGCTTTGAAATTCGGAATGGATTCATATTTTCGGATTTCCCAAGCGTCATCATCCAACTTGGGATCAGCAGGGGCGGAACCGATCACGCCCAACCAAAGCATTCCACCAAGCTCCACGGTTCGATCAACGTAGACCCTGGCATTGCTCAACTGTTCTTCTGATTCCGCATCCAAAAACTGTTCAGCCACATCTTCCCAACGGCATTTGATGGCAACCGCCGCCCCAAGCGTAGGTTGACCATAACCGTCATAAGCCCCTGGGGGCCAATAAACGGCATCCTGTTTCCGCATCTTAGATATAACGCCCATTGTTTACGGACTCGCTGTTGTGGTTGTGCCAAGCCAAAGAACTTGAACTTGGTAAGCCTTGTTTTGATCAATGGAACGAAGACCGCCATTCGTGTCCAACATCATGGCTTGCTGACCGTAGGAAGTCAGTTTCAAATTGAGGTCAACTTTTTCCTGATAGTTGACGCCAACCGGCCCCGCCTTTTCACTCTTCACACGGGGATCACGGATTGCATAAAAATGGGCAGCTAGCCAACGCTCTATTAATTCTAAACGTGCTGCGCTGTAAGCAGTTGTCGGCCCATTCGATCCGGTACACATCTCCGTGACAAGTTCATTAGCAACATCAATGAAGGCATCCATGTCCGCATCAACGGCAATGATTGTCAAATCAACTTCAATGATCGCTTTGATATTCGCAACTGTTGTCCTGGCCATGCCAGTTTTCTCCTATCAACCAAAATAGTCAACAACAGCAGCTTTCACTTTCGATTTTTTCAGTGGGTCTTCATTTACCAAAACACCGTCATCATAAATCCAAAAGCCAGCTTCCGTTTCCTTGACAACCAAACCATCATCAATGTATTTTTTCACGCCCCGTATGGATGAGGCCACATTCTCTGACTCTTCATCTTCCTCTTCGGCCTCATCATCCTCTTCAACCACTTCAACGGGGGCCGGTTCTGGCTCCACCGGAACGGGACCGTTGACCGCTTCAAATTTGTTCGATCCGAAAGCAGCAACAAGATCAATTTCAGAAGAAACCACATCCCCCTTGCGGAAAATTTCTCTTCCTTCGGCATGTGTCCCCGCTAAGATTTTGAATTCTGCCATTTTTCTGTCTCCATAAAAAACGCCGGAAGACCTGGGGGCGGGAAACCCGCCCCCAAATCATCCAACTGGTTTCATTAAGCATGTGTTCCGTGAACAATGCCCGTGTTGCTGTTAATGTCAGCACGCAACTGGGGAACCAAGATCGCCATGACCTTGAAATTCAATTGCATTCCGCCAAGGGTTTCCCATTGAACGGTTGTGACATCCATTCCAACCACCATCCTGGCAACGTCCGCCGTCTTCTGAACAAGCAGAAGGGTTTTCGTTGGAAGGAAGTCAAGCGTCACTGGACGTTCAATGCCTTCAATCGCACCGATTCGATCACGAAGGGTGTTATCACCCTTTGCGGCCAAATAATCTTCATCCATGAATTCATCCCAACTGGTTGAGCAATAGCAGAACCACGGCCCATAATGCTTGGCATCCTGGGATTGGGTTTTCATCTGGAGAATCTCGGCAATCGTCGTTGCGTGATTCGATGAAGTGGGGATTGTCAACGTCTTCGTAAGCCGTGACGGGAAATTGGTGTACCCATAAATCGTTCCGCCGCCGTAAGCGTAAGAACTCGAAACACCAAGAAGAAGATTCTCAGCTTCTTCGGCAACCTTGCGGCCAGCTAATTCCGCCATCGTGGTATCCAAAGGACTCCCACCGTTTCGGGACGCCATGACTTGGCGGGCCGAAAACTGGAAATCTTTGTGGATGATCGGCAAGGGCAGATTCACCAAGCTATATTCTGGCCGATCCGCATCACTTTGACGAAGCCCGTCCATCGAAATCGTCGCCGCTGAAATGTCACTTTCGTTTTCATATTGAAGAACGGTTTTGCTCATTCCATTGGGGACGTTAAATTGCAAGCCAGCGGATCGAAGATCAGCCACGGCACGAAGTCGTTGCTTTGCAGCTTTGACCACGACCTCATCAAGAAGAATCCAATCATCCTTCCGAAGAGTTGCGTTTGCATTTGTCACAAATGTTTTCGGTTGCCCGCTATCATTTGCTGTTATGTAAGATCGTCCATCGTTGCCAACGTATGGCCGCAACGCATGGGGATCAAAATTCGATGCCATGAGCGTTGAAGCAACGCTTCCATGACCTGTTCCATTCATAATAAAATCGGACATTCTTCTTGCTCCTTAATTTGAGTTTATCTAGAGAACTGCAACGGAGCAAAGTCCGTTTGCACCCGATGGGGAAACAGCTTCAAGTGCTTTGACTTGATATGCGGCTTCTGAACCAGTGATGCCTAACCATAGGCCCGAACCGCCACCTTCAAGAACCAGTTTGTCAGCAACGGCAATCGTCTCGCCGTCTTTGACTAGAACTTGAATATGGTCTCCAGCAACTGGCTGATAGGTGAAAACTTTGTCTCCACTGGAATAAGCAGCGGTGACGATTTTGCCTTGAAGAGCATCTTCAAGAACCACAATCGGAATCCCTTGCTTCAGTGCTTCCGCTTGGGATGCTTGGACTTCATCAAGTCCGCCGGTTGGCGTCAATTCAACGGCCATCCCTGGGGAGACAGCAGCCTCAAGCGTGCCTTCGTCAAAATGATTGCTGCCTTTGAGTAAAATTGTCTTGCCTGCCATTTTCTTTTCTCCTTACTTTGAGAACAAAATTTTCGATTTGAAACTAAACTTCCGAACCATCCCAATTCATAACCGGAATCAGCAAAGGTTGCTCTTCCTGGGATTTGTTGCCCACGGGGGCGGGGGTTGCTGCACCGGCATAGGACGGAACAGATTCCGCTTTTGCTGCCAAAGCCGCCAGCCCTTTCAATTCGGACATGGACTTTTCAGCCAGTTGTTGCTTCTCGAAAATATTGTTTTCATTTGCAACAATGACATCAATCAAAGCATCCCGATCACGTTGATGGGAAGCCAAACCACTTTCCAAAAGATCACGGATTTCGGGGGGAGCATTTGCAACGTATTCCTTGGCGGAAAGTGGCCGCTGATTTTCAACAGCTTCCGTTTCCTTCTCGGCATCACAAGTCTCTTCACCGTCATCTTCACACTTGACTTCGGCAACCTCTTCCGATGCTGCTTCAGTCTCTTCGGAAGAATCATCTTCCGTGTCTTCATCATTCAAGACGGGTTCCAGCTTGTCCAATGTTGCTTCACTCAACAATGAAAGACCTTCTTGATCCTCTTCGTTGAATTGTGTGTTCTCATTAGAAATCAACCCATTCACTTTTTCCGTGATGATACTCTTCGCCATTTCATTTTCTCCTTGGGATTGTGTCTCCGTTATTGCCTGATAAGAAAGTTCCCTTGAAACTTCAACAAGACTTTTCTGATCAAATACGAAACCACTTTCGTTGGTAGTAAAGTCCACACGAAACAATTGATCTTCTTTTGAAAAGATCACTTGCTTCGTAACAATATCCTTGGGAACAACGCCTTCACCAAATTCAAGACAAATGGCTTCTTCCAATGTGCCTTTTTCAGATGAATTCAATTGCAAAAGTCCGGCCCCGTCTTCAATGGAACAAGCCCCTTTCTTATCCGGCAACAATGCCAAATGATCAGGACGGTAATTCCTGGCAACTGAAGAATAGGATTTTCCGTCAAAGTCACCATCCATGTTTTCGTTGTCGGTGAAAAGTCCCGTTGAAAGTTCCATGATTTCGGAACGCTCCAAGGAACCGGCAATTCGTGGATCAACTTTTTGAATCCGATCTTTTTCAAGCCATGCTTCTGCCCGAAGTTTTCCGGTTTCAGCATCAAAGCGGGTGTTCATGATCACCCCAACCTTGCGGCTTGTAATAATGTCGGGATCGCAAGCGGAAACGCCCACGCCGTTCATGGTGGGATGGTAAACCACAACAGGTTTGTGATTCCAGACTTCGGGAGTCTTGGACAATTCGTCCCTGGGGTAATACAAGGAACCGTTGCTTCCTTTGTGAACCCCTTCGGTCAGCATGACCATCGGAGCAACTAAATATTCACGGCCTTCCATCGTGTCATGACGGACGGACGATGAAAAATTCACTGTCACATTTTGTAGATTCATTTTGTCACCTGATTAAAGAATAATGAATTCCTTCATTATGTGTCAATCCTTCTTTGCCTTGCGGGACTTCCGCCGCCAGAAGAAAACATGAATCCAAAATTTCACAAACCCAACCGGGACATAACCCATATCAATCAAGACATGAGAAAGATTCAATGTGTCTTCCGTGAATGGGCCACGGACCATGAACCGTTGTCCCTCTTCTGGCCTGATGAATCTGATTTTCATTATCCGCCTCCAAATCCTTTTATGATTTCAAAAACTTTCCCAAGACCACCGCCCCCACCAAATTGAACCAATCCGTAAATCACCCCAACAGCTATCAAGAACCATTTGATAAGATTGGAAAGTGAATTTCGTTTGGCGGCTTTGCTAAGGTTGCGATCTGTTTCCCGGTCAATTTTTGCCAACTTGTATTCATAGCGTCCATCTTTGCGATCTTCCCGCCGGACCACGGTGACGGGTCCACGGTTCGGATCATTCTCCACTTCATCCTTCTTTCGTCTTTTACGGATTGGCATCTTCCGTCACCTTGTTCGGATTAATTGGCCTGTAAGAATCCCCAATGATCAAGGCAATGACAATCCCACTGATCCGGTAAGCCTGATCTTCCGACAAATAACCGGAATTGCTGGCAATGGTCACGAAGATCGCCGTGATGATTCCGGCAAACAATCTCTTTGACGATGTGGATTGAAGCCAATCGGAAAACGTGGATTTGATTTTGCCAATGAAAGCATTCATTACCTTCCCCTTTTTGATAGACAAAACGTCATTGTATCGTTTCGCCTGGGCAGAAAACAACACAAGATCACCTTTTCATGAAAAAACTTCGATCACTTTACCCCTATAAAATAAGGGGTGAACAAAATAATCCGGTAAAATCGGGAAATAGGTGTTGCGTTGTTCTTATTCGGTCGATATTCTTTTGTAATAAGACTTAACTAACACTTTCACGGAGACCAAAACGATGATGACCAAAACAGAACTATTGAAAGCCGCTGCCAAAGACTGGGAAACCGCACACGCCATCGCATGGGCCAAACGATACGAAGAAGCAAACTGCCCAAAGAAAGCCGCAAGATTTACGAAGTTTGCTTGTCAATATGCTGTTCGATATTTAAGACGTTTGCAAAAGAATCGTGCAAATCGAAGAAGCAAAAGTGAAATTGAACAACAACGAAACAACATCATCCAAGCAATTGCAAAAGCACAAGACACAACCGCTGGTTGTTTATACAGTGATGGCCTACGGGTACGGGACATGGCAACCATGAACTTGAGCAAGCAGTTAGCGGGCGATCTCAATGCACTTGTCAAAGCTGGCAAACTTTCCAAGACCGTCAAACAAACTTATGACTATTGTGATGTCCGTGATGGATTGTTTGGTGGATCACTTGCCTGTCGTCGAAACATCGCAACTTATGCGGTTATCAAATAACTTCCACCCTTCACCCTGGAGACAAGACAATGACCAACGAAACAAAAACCGCCATCATGAAAATTCTGAACAACGTCCCAACGGTTGACGTTCTTTCATGGAAACAAATTGCGGAAGATTGCGGGGTGGAATTCCATTGCCAGATTTGTGAAATCCACGAACACCTTTTTTTCACTGAAGAAGAAGATGGTTCCATTGCCCGTGATGATTTTTCCGGCTCCGTGATTTGGGGACGCCTGGATGATGGCAGCTTTGCCGCCCACGCCGCAAAAGCATTCCTTCCGAATGCCAAATGGCTGGACAAGAACGGAAAAGGGGATTTCTGAAAAAAACTTTTGATCGTTTCGCCCTGCAAAATAAGGGGTGAAACGCTTCTTTCAAGAATAATCCCTGAATTCATGAAATTAGGTGTTGCGTTGTTCTTATTCGGTCGATATACTTTCAGTATAAGAATTAACTAACACTTTCACGGAGACCAAAACGATGACCACATTCACCAAAGTAATCACTGGCCACCGAAGTTCAAAAACCGTCAACGTATCCCGTGGCGGGGAACCGTTTGGGCAAATCTGGACATGGGCAAACACACGAACCGAAAGCCACCCTTGGCACGCCAAACCCCTCAATGGAACTCACGAAGTGTTTGACACACTTCCAGAAGCCAAGGAACACATGCGGAACGCTTAACGCCACCGACCTGGGAAAGTCAAAAAACTTCCCTTCACTTTCACTTTCACTTTCACACGGAGACCAAGACCATGACACGCTTCACAAAAGAAAACCTGATTCAAGACACCCCTGGATACGTTTTCCACATGCCAAAAAAAGGAACGTACCACGGAAGCACTTTCATCGCCCGCTTCAAGCATGTGAAGGGGAACGCCGGACCATTCATGACTTTCCTTCGGAAGAATTTCACGGTTGAAGAATGGACCGCCTTGATTGATTCAGGAATGACCCCGCTGAAAGCCGCCGAAACAAAAGGGTTCATTCTTCAGCACATCAAGAGATGGTTGAAGAAAGACGGATTCCCACAAACCCAAGAAGGTTTGAAAGCCTGGGAAGCAAGCCGCCTTCCAAGAATATGAAAAAACTTTTGATCATCCCACCCCTTGTTTTCTAGGGGTGGGATGCTTCTTTCAAAAGTAATCCCTGAATTCATGAAATTAGGTGTTGCGTTGTTCTTATTCGGTCGATATACTTTCAGTATAAGAATTAACTAACACTTTCACACGGGAGACCAAGACCATGACCAACTCAACAAAAACAAGATTTGTAACACATGACGAAGCACAAGATTTTGCAAACCAGCTTCAAATGGTGTTTGAAGTGGGGACTTTGAATTCTCAAAGTCGAGTGACAGAGATTGCCTTTCATGCTTGCGAACTTTTGCAGGATGAAGGAATCACTTCACCAAGAAAAAGTCTTTGTCTAATGATTGCAAAAATGGCCCAAACAATTTTTCAAGGGACATTGATGCAAACACAACAGCAACTTAACAACTAACCAAAGCCACGGACCTGGGAACGTCTTGAAACTTCCCTTTCAATTTCACTTTCACTTTTTTAGGAGACCAAGCATGACAGAAAAAACCCGTGAAGAATTCCTTGCCCAAGTTTTGGTTGTGGTTGCCTTCACCATCGGTTGCTTGCTTGCAAGCCTTGGATGAAAAAAGGGGCGGGCATGGGAAACCATGCCCGCCCTCTTTTCATTGTGGGACGACTCCCACCCCTTACCACCAACGCCGCCCCACGGACGTTCCTTCCTTGGAACTCCGCATGAAGAAAGCCAATCCACACGGATGGGAGTTTCTTCCATGAAAAGAACGCCCCTTGGTCATGCACCACCGCCGCCTTCGGGCGGGGTGGATGACCCTTCTTCTTCCGGTTTCTTCTTCGGCTTCCTGGGCTTGGGATCGGGCTTCGGTATCTCTTCGCCCTGCTCAATCTTACGCCAATTCGGTTCAGCCCCTTGCCAATCTGAACGGGCCAATTGATAAGCAAGTTCCGCTTCGGGGGATTTGTCCCGATCCTTTTCCAAGTCGTCCATCTTCTTTTTCAAATCTGCCATTTCATTTTCTCCTTGTTTATGGAATTGCCCCTTCCGGCACTTCCGGTCCAAAAGAAGGAATTCCACCTTCAACCAATTTCACTTTCTGTCCGTAAACCCGCCGAAGGAAAACGTGGAACGGCCATCCGTTTTTCAGGATGTCTTTCGTTGGGCAATTCAAACCATTCGCAAACGAAATCCCACCATTCAATTCACCAAGTTCCCTTTCCAAACGCTCCTTCAACCAAAACGGGCAAACCAGATGTTCAAAATTTTCATCCCCTGGAAAATAATTATTAAGATCAGATTGCCGTTTATCATGCCATGTCAATTCAACCTTTGGATCGTTGCCCATTTCAATTTCATAAATCTGCATATTAGAAACCCCCCAACAAGCCAAGAATGAATTGGCGGTAAGATTCATCCAAAGCCACTTGATGCCCGCCGTGAAGAATACCTTCAACACCCATCGAAGTGACTTCTGCAAAAATGTCCGTGACCGTTCCCGATTCCATCAGTTCCGCCAACAATTGGGGAGAATTGACGGCTGATCTTGTTGTCTCATGTAGATACATCTTGCCGGAATAGTCCGAAAAGAATTTGTCTTGTAGGGCAAAGGTTCCTTGTTCATAAGCCTTCAAACTTTCCGCCACTTCCCAACGGGAAATCAAAAATTCATATTCCAATTGTTGAAGAATGTCCCCGCTTGAATATTCCAAAGCGTGCATGAATTCGTGAGTGGCTACCCGATCACCAAAAGCCATTTCTGCACCTTCTTCGTTGGCCTTTCGGATCACGCTGTTTCTTGTTCGCCGCTTGCCCCTTTCACTGTCAGCAGACAACCGCATATTGCACTTCGTTTTTTCGTCGCCTGCAACTAATCGGTTGGGGTGGGCTTCATCAATGTTGCTCCGAACGCCGTTCTTTCCCTTGACCCGTGTTCCCCGCTTGGGCGGAGCATAACCACCGCCATCCTTCCCGTGATAGCCCTTCATATTCCCTTTCCAGATGTCTCTTGTTGACGGGCTTGGGCCTTGCGTTACTTCAGAAAAATGACCCCGCTTGATTGTCTTGGCTTGAAGACTTGTTTGATCTTGAATCAGATTGTTCCAATCGGATGGCAAATCCTGGGCGGCACGGTTGCACGCTTGCTTTGATCCTTTTGAACTTCCCTTGGCCCATTTATAATCATCCGCCCCACCGCCAAGTTCCCGAATCCGTCCAATTGTTTCAAGGGATTTTTCCGCATAAGCATCCCCAAATTCCGCAATCAATCCTTCATTGAATTCAAGTTGCAACGCCGACCCCATTGGGTTTGTGTGGTAATCACTCCAAGCATAAAAATCATCACCTTCCAGCCTTGTGGTAATTTGCTTTTTCTTTATTGCTAATTCCGCCGCATCCCCTTGAAGTTTTATCCGATCCGGATGATTCCGCCATTTATCAATTGCCACTTCATAATTTGCCTGATCTTCAGAAATCTCCGAAATTCTCCCAACCCTCATTGATGGTTGTGGGTTGGCCCTTTCCCATTGGGCCAATTTTAGTTCAACAGCTTCAACAGACTCTTCCAGAATTTGCTTTTCCTTTTGGAGCTTGGCCACCTCTTGTTTCAAAGCGGTAAGATTCTTGTCCTTCATGATTTCATCATCAATCAACTTTCCAACCCGTTGGGAATGTGCCGCTGATTGAATGCCATCTTCCCCGATCTCTTTCCATATCTGTTGAACGAAAGGATCAGAAGCATCCACGCCACTTCCCACCGTC
>TARA_R110002020_G_scaffold298499_1_pt1 | contig 29723 bp, 27 predicted proteins | sample TARA_R110002020 | Tara Oceans TARA_R110002020 (sample SAMEA4396489) | marine metagenome | biome: Westerlies Biome; feature: [MES] marine water layer (ENVO:01000295) within the mesopelagic zone...; material: water (ENVO:00002006), including particulate matter (ENVO:01000060) such...
ACTGTAAGAGTCTTGGTAATACCATCAGGCGCAGTTGATGATATAGTAGCAAGCATGTAATAAAATAAATCCTGCTCCTATTAGTTTCTTCTTCTAGGGGCAGGATTGGAATAAGGAAAAATGCCTGAGTTAACAGCAGCATATAAAGTATTAAATAATGATAATGGAAAGATATTCTTTCTTAATTCTGCTACAGAGTTTAGAACAGCTCTACCTAGTATAGACGGAAGAGAAGATTTCACTATTACATTTGTAGTAAAAGCAGCTCCTAGTGGGGCTGATTATGAAATAACAACATACGCTAATGATCAATATATTTTAGGAAGCGTATATACGGGAACAGCAGGAGCCGCAGCAACTACCGTTGGATCTACTAAGACTACAATTAATTTTGTAGATGGAAGCTCGGTAGCTGGAGATTGGGTAAGGTTATATTGCGATGGTTCTGCATGGTATATCATGGGAGGATGTGTTAAGGTAGCAGCAGGTATAGTAATTGATTAAGGAATAATATGACATTTGAATCACAAATAGAAGCAGTAACAGGTATAGCAGCAGGGGCAACAGGAGCTCCAGCTACTAATGAATTAACACAATTTTTAACTGATGGAGCAAAGGATGTAATTCAAAGAGTTGCAAAAATATCTCCTGAAAAATTACTTTTATTTACTATTGACGTAGAAATAAGTGACGGTAATGGAATAACTACTGAAAATGGTTTAGTTGTAAATGCTTTAAGAGCTGATGGTGAAACTGAAACTAGTTTATATCCTTGTCAACGTATATCTTCAGAATTGCGTTATAAAGCAACTGATTTAACTAGTCTAGAATATAGAAGTGTTTATAATCCTGTATTTTATATATTAAATCATAAAGCTTATATACTTCCTGCTCCAACTGATGGTACAGTAAATAAAGGAGTTATTAATTATATTACTTATCCTACTGTTGCATACAATGGTACTGCAATAACTAATTTCCCTGCTGAATTTGAACCTTTAGTAGTACAATTTGCTATTATAAAATCTTTTCAAGCGCTTATGGGTTTTTATGCTACAACAGAAGAAGATATAGAATTAGTACAAACAGTACAAGCGAGTTTAGTTACAGCGGAGCAATTATATGATAAAGCATTTAATATAATGATGCCACAACAACAACCTCAAGGAGAGGAATAATGAAAGTATTAGAAATAATGGAAAGAGCTGGTTTATCAGCAACAGGTAGAGCTATTGCATATATAAAGGATGCTTTAGCAGAAATGAATTCTATCTCAGAGACACATATAAAAACAACTCAAATAGATATAGAAGAAGGAAAAAGATTTTATCAATTACCAAATGAAATGATTAAAATATTAGATATAAGATGCAAACATCATGATAATGTTAGTAATAAATATAGAAGTATTCCAAGATCTGTATATGAACCAGAAATAGAGGATGAAGATGGCATCTAAAAAATATGCATACTATAATAAAGGTAATAAAATAGGTATAGTAGAAAAGTCTTATAGTGGCTCTAGTGGTAATCTAGCAGTAGCTCATTGCTCTATTGCAGCTCATTCTAATAAAACAGATTGTGAAGCAGCTGGAGGCCAATGGATTCCTGGTAGTGCTGGAGGTTTAGATAATTATGGTAAATACTTAAGTCCTACAGAAAGTGTTTCTGGTGGTTTAGAAATAGAGTATACTTATGTTCCAAGTTATAATTTGCAATCTACAGGAACTGAAGGAACTGATTTCCATAGATTTGTAGGTTGGGGATCAGATGGAGTTAATTTATTATTATTTACATTTTCAGGAGCAAGTTCTGTAGTGGATTTGTCTAGTTTATTTTTAGCTAATGATTGGATTTTAATTGGAGGATCAGGTAGATGGTCAGGATTGCATCAAGTAAAATCAAATGGAAGTAGTACTGGTGTATTGACTTTAAAAACTAGATGTAATTTAAAACCTGCTAAAGTACAAATAGTAGGAACATTTGAAGCTGATGATGAAACCTTTATAGGTGATAATTCAGGAGCTATAACAGATTTAGAAACATTTAAAGACGTTTTAAATAAAAGAAGGGTTACTCCTCATGTTTTTATAGATAACGCTGCTAATGGTGCAAATGGAGGCTTATTTTCACTATCTAGTAACACTACATCTGGTAAGATAACATTAAATAAGAAAATTAGTATAGATTCTGATGGAGACTACACAGATGACTCAGCTGTTTGTGTAGATAGTGGTGCTGATACAGTTGAAATCTATCAAGCCTTTTCAGAACAAATATCTGTTTATGAAGGTGTAGAAGTTATGCAAGATGAATCATTTGAATTAGATGTTAATCATCAACAAGCAGTAGCAATAGTACATTATTTAAGAGCTAAAATGTTTGAGGAAATGGGTGATATAGAAAGAAGAGAATTTTATTTAAGAGAATTTAAAAGAGCCGTTGAAAAAAGTAATTCAGATAAAAGAAAAGGTTACTATAGAATTCAAGGTCAAGGAATGACAAGATAAGGAGAAATGAATGTCAGATAGAGTAAAAGGTGGAATGCAAAGATTTACAATACAAGAAGCTCAAAATGTTACTTTGGGTCAACCAGGATCTATTCATGTAGTTGGCACAGGAGCAGTAGAAGCATCTAGTGGTGCATTTGTAGCAATAACATTTTTAGAAGATACAGTTTTTACAGCTTTAGTAGCTGAGGCTGTATCACCTCAATTGTATCCTAGTTCTGCTGGAGCTAGTACAGATATTAGTGCAAATGGAGGAGCAACAGGATCTGAAATATTTCCAAAAGGTATTACAATGTATGGAAGATGGTCAGGGTTTACATTAGCTAGTGGTAGAGTAATAGCATACGTAGGTTAATATTATGCCAAATTTAGGATTAGCAAATAATATAACTTCAAAGATAGAGAATAGGCAATTATTTGTTTTATCAAATATTGAAGAAGCTTATTTTAATGGTGGTACAGAAAGTTTTTTAACTACTGATGCAAGCCTTTTATCTGCAAGTAAAAGATTAACTGTTATAGCTGGCGCAACTAATGGTCATGCTTATAAACAATATGCTGTAACTCCAGGTGTTACTTATGATGTTAGTTATAAATGGATTCAAGTAGGAGGAGGTAGTCAGTCAGCAGGTGTTTTTAAATTAGGTAAAACTTTAGGAGCTACTGAATACGGTGAAGGAGAATTTGCTTCTGGAGCTAGCACTGCAACAACTACATTTACATTCTTGCCTGACAGCGCAACTCTTTTTTTAGTATTGCAAACAAATACTAATGGTAAGCGTACTTTTTGGGATACTATAGTAATTACAGAAAAGGTGGATTAATTACAATGGGAATAGTAAGAACAGTAATAGCTAATGCAGCTGTAGAATATAGTCAATTAGGTTTTCTTATAGGGCAGACAGATGGTAATTCATTAGGTTATGCACATCATGCAGGTGGATATGATGGTAGTGGAACAAAACAATGGGTGGAGTTTATTTTTGGAAAGGATTGTGGAAATCTTACTTCGGCAGATAGTACTACTGGAACATTTTTTTATCCTGATATTCCTTATGCAACTTCTATATTTACAATGAGTACCAATAATATCACTAGAATTGCAACAGCTTTACAGTTTAAAAACCATAAAATAGAAGAACGATATGATTTTAGCTTTAACTCAAATCAAGATAATTTTTCAAGAACAGGAACATATGATCCATCAGATGATACAAATTACTTATTTTTAGACTACAGTGACGAAATATTTGGGCGATTTACTAGAGTAGCAATAGATAAGCCAATTACAGGTGCAGATGATTTTAGAATTAAAATAACAAAAGGTATATAAGGAGTATATAGAGTATGGGAAAACATAGAGGAACTAGAGAATTTACAGCTGAAGAACTTTCAGGAGTAGCTTTAGGTCAAAATGGATTTAAAATTATCTCAGGAGTAGATTTTATATGCGGTGGAAGCTTTATACAATCTGGCGAAACAGCTACTGGAGGTAATACAATAGATTATTTCATAGCTTTAAAAGTTATAGATGTTGACGCTGAAGTAGAAGCAAGAGCTGTAACAGGTGGCGATGATTTAACATTAGCGAGTGGAGGTACATTTGATGGTAGTAGTCCTGTATCTTTAGTAAACGGTGATATTGTTTACGGAGCATTTGACAGAGTTGAGGTCGCTGGAAGTGATTTTGTAATAGCATATATTGGCAAACAATAAAAAACAAAGGAGTCAGAAATGGCACAAAAGAAAAAAGCTAGTAAAAAAGCAGGTGGTAGACCAGCTGTTCTTTCATTAGGTAAAAAAGTAGGTAAGACTGCCATGAGAGGTAAAAAAACTAAGGCTAGAGGCGCAAGTAGGGCTACTAGAACTAAAGTTTCTACTTCAAAAGGAAGAGCAGTAAAGTATAAATCAAGGTCAGCAAAAGGTTATTAAGAAGTAGATACTATAACTAACTGGAGGCTATATGCCTAAAAAGAGTAAAGGGGTCGTGAAAAGAGTTATTGTAACTCCAGATAAGCACTTCCCCTTGCACGATCAAAAAGCAATTAACGTTGTATGTAAGGCTATAGAAATTGTAAAACCTACTGCATATGTTGATTTAGGAGATACTGGTGAATGGGAACATTTTAGTACTCATTACTGGAAAGGTAGAAGCGCAAAGCCAATGGAAGATTTAATTCCATTACTTGATAAAGACATAAATGCAGTAAACAAGGGCATGGATCAGATAGATAAATCTCTTGATAAAGTAGATTGCAATGAAAGACATTTTGTTCAAGGCAATCATGAAGTTTGGTTAGATAAATTTGTAACTCGCTATCCATACTTAGATAAATACAGAACAGAAACAGCTTTAAGGTTAGATAAAAGAGGTTATGATTATCATCCTTATAATAGAAAAAAACTATTAAAGCTAGGTAAGCTTCGATTTACACATGGTAAGTTTACTTCTAAATATCATTCTTTTAAGCATTTGGATGTTTATGGAAAAAGTATAATGTACGGCCATACTCATGATTTGCAAAGGCATACAAAGACTTATGAAGGTGGAACTATAAGTGCTTGGAGTTTAGGATGCTTAAAAGATATAGAAGCAGATGAAGATTGGCTTGGAGGGAGATTGACTAATTGGAATCACGCTTTTGCAATAGTTGATATATACAGTGATGATAATTTCATTGTAGAAATTGTAGAAATTATTAATGGTAAAACTTCTTTATGGGGTAATTTAATTGAAGGATAAAAATGGATATATTTCAAATACTGGAAACTTTCGGAATACCTGTAGCAGTAGCTATAAGTTTTGGTTTTTTTATTTGGAAACAAAATAAATATATTCAAGATGACTTGTCAAAAGACTTGCATCAAAAGTTCAATAGACTTGAAGGAATTTTAATTAAATTAATTGATAATTCTAAACGATCAGAAATTGGTCAAAAAGGATTAGAGCGTAGTTATAAAGCTTTAGTTGATATTATAACAAAACTCTATAATAAAAAATAAACAAAAAGGAGAAATAATGGCAAGTAGTATTGCAAACCAATTTACTGGTTTACCAATAGAACAGCTTATCTCGGCACCTCTTGTGGCTGCTGCAGAAGGACAAAAAACATTAGCAGCGACTACTGCTTCGTTTATACAAGAAGTCGGTATGGATAAGGATGGCAACACTAAATCAGTTGCATTTAAATATGAAGATGGTTCAGAACATGTTGAATTAGATGTTCCTTTATTATCTATTATAAATGTTCCTAGTTTATGTGTAGATACTATTGATATAGAGTTTGAAATGGAAGTATCAACTCAGTCAGCTAGTAAATCATCAACAGATTCATCTGCAGAGCTAAGTGTGAAAGCTGGCTTTGGATGTTGGAGTGCTTCTTTTACAGGTAAGGTATCTCATCATTCAGAAAATAGTAGAAAATCTGATACATCAGCTAAATATAGTGTGTCTGTTAAGGGCAAACAAGAAAAGCCAGAGGGACTTATGAAAGTAATGGATATGCTTAATAATTCTATTGGAAAACAAAAATCTGCACCTGCAAGCGATGGACAAGGTCAGTAAGGGCAGTTTTTTAGACCATTTAACTAAAGGTCTCTACGATGCTGTAGTACAAGCACAAGCATTAGCTGAGAATCAACATATAGAGGCCTTAGCTAAGTTTATAAATGAGGATGGTACTCCCAAATGTATGAAAATGGTCATTAACGGAGAAGACATACAAGTACCGTTAGCAACTTTAGCTCCACAAAATTCTATTAAGATTAAAGAGTTAAAAATGGATTTAAAGGTTAGATTAAATAAGTTTGGAAAAAGAAAGTCTAGATTAGGAGGAGGCATTTTTTGTAAAAAGGATGCAGGTGCTATAGATGCTGATTTAGGTTCTTCGATCTTACCAACTAGAAATAATTATGCTAACTTAACAATAACATTTGAAGGAACTGATCCGCCTGAAGGATTAGTGAGATTAAATAATAACTTAATTAAACAAATACCATAGTGAAAAAAGAGTTTGAATCAGATGTGACTTTACATTTAATGAGAATTAGTTCAGATGTAGAGCATATTAAGGAAGATATGTCAGAAGTAAGAAGTCATTTAGCTACTATGAATGGAAGAGTAAGGCAAAATGAAAAAGATATATCTTGGATAAAGGGTATAGGTAGTACCTTTATATTCGTTATAAGCTCTATAATAGCATGGTTAGGCATAGATAAGTAGTGGAGTGGTGGATAGATATGCTACAACAAATTTTAGCTTATATCGCTGGATTTTTAACTACATTTTGCTTAGGTTACATATTATGGAAAGGAAATGAATAATGTTACAAAATATATTAATTAAAAAAATCATTGATGTTATTTTAAAACAATTCAATTTAGACAAAATACAAAAGTATGTAGAACAACCTAATGAATTGGATAAAAAAGTAGCAGCAGTTGAAAAAAAGCTGAAAAAACTCGAAAAGTTGTCACATCCTGTATCAGACTTTGTTTGTACATGTTGTGGTACTAAAGCAAAACGAGTAAAAGGTAAAATGAAAAGTAAGATGAAAAAGAAAATAAATAAACTTAAGGAGAAATTCTGATGGAAGAAACATCAATAGGATTTATGTCAATGATATTACAACACTGGGAATGGATTTTATTAGGGCTTTATGTAGTAGAAAAAGCTGTTAAATTAAGTCCATCTAAAAAAGATGATGTAATTTTTGACATGATACTTAAACCTGTTATTGATAAAATAAAAGGATAGTATAGTTAAGAATGGATTATGGATATATAAATATTCCGAATAATTATTGGGTGAGATGCTTATCTTCTTTTTCTTCACACCAACGCATAACGACGCAACATAATAGTTCTCTCGTAATAACATACGTCTCGCCCAATAATAAAAATAGAAAGGATGATAATGCCTAAAGAAGCTCTTGTATTAAATGGATTTGGTGGAGGTCTTAATGTAGATGCAGATGAAGCTGATATTGTAGCTTCAGGAGAAGGTAAAGATGAAGTTACTTCTATAAGCAATCTTTATACAGATTATAGAGGGAAAGTCACTGCTGAGCATCCTATTGCTGTATCTCTTACAGGTGTATATGATGTAGATAGTGCGGGTCCTATTGCTGCTAGTTGGCAAATTAATCAAGTTCACACTCTCGCCTTTACACAAAAAGCAGATCAAAGTGGTGGAGCTCAAGCACCAACAGGCACTGGGATACAGGTCACTGCTACAGTAGATGGTAATGGAGATCCTACTTTTACTATAGTAGATTCAGGAAACGGATACCTTGTAGATGATACTATTATATTTGTAGATCCAGGAAATACTAGCAATGAAGCAACTATAGTAGTAAAAACTTTAATAGGAACAAATATTGGAATAACTTTAGATACAACAATTACATCAGATTCAGGACAATGTCTTGTTTATGATGATACTTTATACCAAGCAACTGGAATATATAAAGTTGGCGAAGATATCGTTAGCTCATCAGATACAAATTATTTAGTAGGTAAACCTACAGTAGGTACATTAAACGATGGCACCCCAGATGAACATAGTGATGGAGTAGATTTAGATGCTATATATGAAACTTCTGGAGATATTAATATTTTTAAAAGTAAAAATGCTTCTACTAATTTTGATTCACTAACTATTGTAATGGACTCAAATGTAATAGGTAAAACTGACGGTGAAGCTGGAGCTTCAAGTCAAGGACCTCGTCATTATATAGCACAAGTTGAAGATAATAATGCCAATGGTGTTGCAGGTGGAGACGCAGATTTTTGGGATGATGGAAGTGGAGAAGCTATACGATCTTTAAATGATAGTTATCAAACAGATTTACGTGCTGATATATTTTTTATGGAAGATATTACTACACCAAGAAGTTTATCTAGCACCACTACTAAACTTAGTCAAACTCAAACTGAAGCATTGGATTTTATTCTTTTTTCAAGAAATGGAGAATCAACTACAGGCATTAGCTCTGCTGGTACTACAACTGCAAATGATGATATAAATTTTTGTATATTTAGAGTAGGAGCTACTCAGGTAGTAACTTCTACAAATAATCATGTAGATGGTTGGTATGGTGAAGCATTGCCTAGTATAGCAGGTAAAGATTTAAATGTAGAATTAAAAATGGATAGTATGACTAATATTGATGGTGTATTTATTTGGGCAGATTCTGATGATACAGGCTCTGATTCTAATATTAAAGTTTATTATGATTATACTAGTATAGATCCAAAAGCTAGAATATGGAAAATTACATCAAATCAATTAACTAGTAATAATGCACATACTGGTTATGCAACTTTTAGTATACCTTATGAAGCATTTGCTACAAGTGGTCCAGATTTTAATCCTTCTGGAGTTAAGATGGTTGGTATTGGATATGCTTGTAATGGAGCAAATCCTGCAGCAACTTCTACAATTATGAGAGTTAGACAGCTTTCTTTTGGACAAGATGAAGATTATGGTTGGAATAAAAATAAGTATCAATTTTATCAAACTTTTGTAAATACTAAAGGTATAGAGTCTTTGCCATTAAAATATGGTCCTTATGGAGGATCAACTATTTATGAAGGATTAAATTATCCAGCTGTATTTAAAATTTATGAGCCTAATGGAGAAGGTACTTATACTAGTGGTAATGTTTATTATCAAAGTACTGATGATAGTGGAGCAGGAACTGGTCCCAAGTTACTATTAGCTAAATGGGATTTAACAAAAGGTGTAAAATCAGTAGGAAGTGAAGATTATGCTGTCTGGGGAACTCAAACAGGAGCAGATTATGTAAAATTTCAATTTGAAGATCCTCCTGTCGCCTCTACTTATATTTTTGAATCAGGCTATCAAGAAGGAACAGAAAGTATAAATGCTTTATGGAAAACAGCTGCAATAGTAGGAAGGACTGCTTATATAGGAAATGTAGCTAAATGTGCTGCAGAAGTAGGTATTATTTGTGATAACTTAAATAGTGGAGGTGATAGTTATACTCCTACGCATACATTAATGGCTGTAAATGATGGAGATAATGATTATTTTCAATTAGCACAACATAATCATCCTTCAGGGGTTACTTGGACTGATTGGGAGGCAACTCATAAGTTTGCTGTAAATCAATATTTAATTGTTCAAGGATTTGGAACTGCTAGTAATAATGGGATATTTAAAATCAATACTGCTTTTGCAGATGTAGGCAATGATTCTAGTACTGGAAGCGGTGGAACTAATTTAATAAATAACAAAATGTTTGTTCAAAAAATAGATGGTACTCAAGCAGGTTTAACTAACGAAAGTAAAACTTCAGGAGTAGTAAGGTTCTTTGGCTTTGATAGTACGCCTAGTAGCACTTCAGATAGTATATATGATGGCTCTCTTATATTAAAAGGAGCAGTAAGTAAACCTGCAGGATTTCCAGATAATCAATATATAGACTTAGAATTTGGTGGAGATGAAATTATAAATATGGTTTCATCAGGAGATAGGTTGTTTGTATTTTCAAAACAAAAATTATCTATTATTAATGTTGCACAAGATATGGAGTTTTTAGAAGCTTCTATGCCTCATATGGGAGTTAAATCAGATACAGGTAGGAATGTTTGTAAAGTTGGAGAAGGTGTTGCTTGGATTAATGGAACAGGAGTTTATTTTTTCGATGGAGAACAAGTTATACCTATATCTGGTGATAAAATATCAACTTTATCTATAACTGAAAGTGATTGTGCTATTGGATATGATGCAAATCGTGGTATATTATGGGTATGGGTAGATGCTACAAATGTTTACTTTTATAGCTTCGTTAGTCAATCATGGGTTGGCTCTAAAACTTATACAGATGTTGGAGGAGGTGGCATAGAATCAAATGTTGTAGAAGGACCTTTTGGAAGATCCTTTTTTGAAGATGATGGAAGTTATAAATATATAGGAGATTCAGCTGCAGGTTCAGATATGTCTAATAAATGTGAAATTGTAAGTGGTAAAATAAGTTGTGGTAATATAGCTCAAGGTAAAAAGTTTTATAAAGTAAATATTACACAAACTAATGGGGTAGCTAATAATATGAGGTTATATTGGAGGACAAACGAAGTGCCTACAACATATTGGACAGTTGCAGATGATTCTGATAATGATAATGGTATTTGGTTATCAGTAGCAGATGGATTAAATGAATTAAAATTAACAGGCGCTAAGGGCAAATGGATTCAAATTAAAATTATTAGTGCTAGTCCTGACGGGCAAACAAAGGCTAAATCTCCATCCAATATGTCAATAGGAGATATAAGTATTATACATAGAAAGAGGTCTATAAAATGAGAACTAAATCAGAACGTAGAAGGTTACATCAAAGTACCTTAGCTACAAAAAGACAAATAAGGCGTACTAATGGGTCTAATAGAACTGATGTTGTTTTAGATTCAGCTAAACAAAAAATGTATTTAAAAGTTAGAGTAGATGGTCAGGAATTATTTACTCAAGTAAAACCAGAAAAGGAGTAGTCATGGATTATTATAAATGGGCAAAAATGCAAATAGCAAATGAAGAGGATATATTAAAAGCTAAGCTAAGTAGTTTAGATAATTTATCGTCAGCTATGATAGAAGGTGTAGCATTTGCAGGTAAATTAGTAAAAAACAAAAAGGAAAAACAATCTATAGATGCCTATGGAGAAAAACATGGATGGTTCTTTGATAAAAATACTGATAGATATTATCAATTACTGGATGAAGGTGGAACTACTAAACTTGGTGAAATAAGTGTACCTGATATGAAATTATATAAAAAATTAGATAAAGAAGGTGTAAGTGGAGTTGATACTGAACAAGTCTACAGATATAATGATGGTGGTGATATAATTGGATTTAAAGAAAATATTGAGACTGATTATAATAAAACAGTGGACTCATATGAAGATTTAACTGAAGTAATACGTAGAATTGGTACTAAAAATAAAGGATTCTATACCATTGGCTATAGAGGAATATTAGAAGAAGAAAAAAATATTAAGAGAAGAGAATCTAGTGAAAGACTAAAAAAGATAATGCCTAGAACATCTGTTCCAATATCTGATATAGAATTAGATGAAGAAACTTACTCTGGAAGTGTAGGTGCTATAACACCAACATCAATGCCAAACTTTGAAGATTGGGAAACTCCTGATTACTTTGATGAGAGTGAGTTAGATGAATTAGATGTAGAGTTAGAAGAATTTTATAATCTACCTTTAAGAAAACAAAAGAATTTAATAAAGCAAAGAAAGGCTAAGGCATTAGATAAGTTTGTAAACGAAACTATACCAGGGTCAAGTCAATATAATCGAAAAACTAATGTTTTAAATTATGGACCTTATCAGACAGAGCTTAAACAAAAACAAGAATCAATTATAAAAGAAGAGGAAAGAATTAAAGCATTAAATGCATTAGGTTATGTAGATGATACTGTAGTAGCAGGAGAAGCATCTAGTAACTCTTTTAATCCTGAAGTTAAAAAGCAATTTTTAGATAGCCTTACTAGAACTATAATAAAGCCTGGTACTAATCCATACAATCAAAATACTTATAATGTAACTCCTGATAGTGATCATCCAATAGGTAGCTATATACCTGCTGCTGATAAGGAAAAAGGAGTAGATAAGTATGTAGAGAAGTTTACGATTGATGGTAAATTGCAAAATGTGTTAGTTACTGAAGATGAACTTTATCTATTAAATAGTGGCGAATTTGATAGAGGTGCAGCAGAGGCACATATTAAGGCAACTGCTAAAAAGAATCTTGAAAAGGATGGTAAGACTTATCCTGAAGTAGATGAATCTACAGGTTTATATAAATTCGAGGCAGGGGATGCGGAACAAGATGGAACATCAAAATTAGAGACAGCAGGTTCTGTTATTGGAGCAGCTAGTAGTGTTCTGTCATTTATTGGTGGTGTTACTGCTGGTACAAGAAAATATCAAGCACAAAAAAGAAGTGCTTTTGCAGGTATTAAGGGTATGAAATCTGACATGGGAAGAGCAAGAGAAAACTTACAAAAAGATACTGATATGCTTGTTGATAAGTATAATTTAGGTGTAAAAAATTTAGTAGGTCAATTTGCAGGAGCTGGTAAAGAATTTGGCTCACAGTTAGAAGGAATATTTAAAAAGACTGGGGGTTTAGCTGGTTCAAGTACTACTGACTTAAAAGAACGTACATTATCTACTTTAAATGACGCTTTTGAATCAAAGCAAGAAGAGTTAGAATTTGATTTTGATAGTACTTATGATAAATATCTAAGAGATTTTGAATCAAAGAATGAAAGCAATCAATTAAAAATGAAGGATTTAATGGCAACATATAACTATGCTAGAAAGCATGATAGATGGTACAACAATCTGATATAGAAAGGAATTATTAAAGTGGCTAAGATAACTGAACTGATGCGAAGTTTAAATATGATGTTGGATGATAAACAAGATAAAGAATATCGAGAATTAGATTTATCTTTAAAAATGTATGGACTTAAAGTTGATTCAGAAAGAGATGCATTAAAAGTAGAATTAAATCGAGTAGATAATGAACTCTTAGCATTGAATAATGAATTTGAATCAAAAAGTGAAACTTTACGTGATACATCAGGAGATTTAGTAGATCTTACAGGTTTTTCTAAAACAGATTCAGCTTTAGTAGTTCTAGACAAAATAAAATCACCAGTGTTAAATGTTTATGAAGAACAGATTAATGAAGTTTCTGGTAAAAAGGCTCAACTTAGAAATGCCATAAAAGAAATAGATACTAGATTAACACAAATTAATAAAGTTAGCGAATACTACGAAGGTAAAACTATTGACCCTGCAGATAAAGGCTCTGCATATTTTGATGTTGAGGATTTTGATTCAAAAGCTTTATATGATCATTTAGACATGGATGAAAGTAAAGCCCCTAAATGGTTAAAGAATTATGTTTCTAGTAAAGAAAGTGTACAACCAGGCAATTTAAGGATTTTAAATACAGCATTAGATGCTCAAATTATACAGAATGCTAAGTCAAAAATAGATGCCTATAATACAAAAGATATAGGAACAGTTGGATTTGATGCAGAAGTATTAATGAGTGAATTAAATACAGATATAAGCAGAGTATTAGATTCTAAGATTTTAAATATAAATAAAACAATTTTTTCAAAAAGCTTGGAACTTGCTGATAGTTTTGCAGTAACTAAGAATTCTTTTGATACAGGTCAGATACAAGGAAACGATGCTGAAATGCTAGTAGAACAGTTATACAATCAACTACAAATGGAAAAAGCTGTAATAGGTAATATGTTCCTTTTAAGCCCTGCACAAGCTTCTACAGATGAAACAGGTAATACTATTCTTGAATTTGATGAAGAAGGAGCATTTAATGAAGCAGCTGATCTTGGTGGTTTAATGTTAGCTAATTTCAGTATTTATGAAGAAAGTATGCGTTCAGATGGACCAAGACAAGTACTTCCTGCATTAGAAGTATTTAAGGAATTAAATATGTTATCTTCAGGATTTGATTATGAGTTAGAAAGATTAATAAAACCTAAGTTTGTAGATATTAATGGTGCTCTAGATACAAGAGCTTTAATGATGTCTCAAGAATATGAAGGTTATATTCAAAAGTTAAATGTTTTTGAAAAGAATATAAAAGGTCTTTTTGGTTTAAGTAAGTCTGAATTCTCTAATATGGCAGAAAGTTTTGCAGGCTTTTCTGATATTATGGATGAGAAATCTTTATTAATATTAAATGAAAGGTTACAACAAGGCAATCCTCCTTCTCAAAGCAGTCAGTATATAAATCCTTTTAAAAAGGTAGATATTGATGCAAAAGATTATGACTATTCAGGAATATCTAATGTTTCAGGCCTAACTGATTCAGCTATAAGTGGCTTATTTAATTTTGATAGTGATGGAGATGGTGTTGTCGATTCTTTTGATCTTGATGGTAATAATAAAGCTGATACTCCTCTTGAAGTTGAAAAGTATTTAGATACTAATACGGGTTCTAAGAGTAATACTATAGTTAGTGAATATAATTCTGATGATAATACTGTAATGTCTGGAGATACTTTTTTTGATATAGAAACTGAAGGATCTAAAAAATTTGGAATAGTAAGAGATGAAGATGGTGAAGAAGTTAGAAGAATACCTGCTGGTAATATTTCAGGAACTAAAGAAATAAATGTAACAGATTCTAAAGAGTTGCTTTATTTACAGAATTATACAGAGGATAATTCAAAGGAGCAAAATGCTAAGATTGATTCAGTCTACTCAACCACTTCACGAATTGATAATATATTAATGAATTATATAAGTGAAGATGGAAATGTAGATGCTAACTCTATTATGGAATTTTTACAATCAATAGAAGTTGGAAGTAATTTCAGCAAAACTCAAGCTAGTGTAATGGGATTAAATATTGCTCAAGAAGGTGGTGTAAATTCTTTTAGTGATAGCAGTCTTAAAGTTCCTGGTAATACTGAAGCACAAAATAAAATATTTTCTCAGAAATTTGGAGATTTAACAAGTGGAATATTTCCCGCAATAGAGACTTTAGCTACAGGTGAAGTTCAATTTGGAATTCGTTCAGGAGTAAAGGCTATGACTGAAGACGGTGTAGCTGGTATGGAATATCTTATAGAAGATTGGAATATATTTAGAGCTTTAGGTGGAGGAGGTGCTGTTCATGATAATAGTCCATGGCTAGATGAATACTTAGTGCTTATGATGGAAGACTATAACTCTTTAATAGAAACTGATGATGAAATTTGGTTTCCTTCATTTCATAGGGGTAGTAAATTTAAAAGTTGGATGGGTGAATGGGCAGGTGTCTTAGGCTTTAATCAAGATGTACAAATATTACAATTCTTTGAAAAGGAATATCCTGAAGCATTTAAAACAGCTAAAGAGAAAAATTTAGCATCAGCTGATAAAAAACAATTAGAATGGTTACAAAATGTGTTAAATTTAAAAGGTAATGAAGATGACAATTTTGAAGATAGAGCAGAGGTTCTAAAACTACTTACAATAGCTCACGGATATAATTATAAATAAATTAAGGATTTAATATGGCTCCAAAAAAGGGAAAATTTAACGAATATGAAGATTGGTTAAAAGATAAAAAGAATAAATATTATGGAACTCCTTCAATTTCTACAACAACAGATGATAATGAATATAATCCACTTACTTTTGATTGGGATACTTTAGCATCTAGAAATCATCAAACAGGCAGTATTGGTGGGACTTCAATGCCAATATTAGGAACTGGAAGTACAGGCTCTAGAATTACTGGCCAAGGACGTAAAGTTGGACCTCCAGGCCCTATATCTTCAGAAGAATCTGAAGGGATAATGGATAGTAACTTTTTATTTGACTTTTTAGGAAATGCAGCTTGGGGTGCTGCAGAAACATTTGTAGTTCCAACTGTTGTTGATATAGCTCAAGAACTTGAGGAACCAGGTTCTGGAATAGGTCAGAGATTAGGATCTCAACCTTGGGCTCAAGAATCTTTGGCTGGTAAATTAGGTTATCTCGTAGGTACAGGTGCAGGTATTATGACTGGTATTGGAGCCGTAGGAAAGGGTATTCAATTAGTTTCTAAAGGACTTGGAGCAGGTGTAAAATTAGCAACTAGAAAAGGGTTAAAAGAATTATCAGAAGCAGGATTCCAAAAGATTACTGATAGTGCTGCTAAAAATTTAGTAAAGGAAAGTAGGAAATCTATTCAAAAAGCTCAAAAAGAGCAAATGAAGTCTTTAAAATTTATAGATAAATTTAATCCATTTGGATCTGCAAAAGCTTTAATAAAAGGTAATCCTTTAGCAAATAAAGTAATAGCTAACACAACGAGAGATAAATTAAGAAATAGTGTAAAGTCTGTAACAGGTGCATCGGGTAGGGCATTAGATGACGCAGTAGAAAGTATTATGAGAGTATCTTCAGAAAGTTTAACTAAACATATGGGGCATTCTTTAGCATATAGACTTACAACGCATACAGGCATGAACGCTAATGTGGCTAAATTTTTAGGTGATGCATTTTATGAAGCTAATTTATTAGGTATTTGGGATTCAGTAACAGGAGAAATAGGTGAAGATGTAGCTCAATGGTATGGCATGGATGAAACTCAATGGCATTTTGAAGATGCTTATAAGCGTTATTTACATGGTATGAGAACAGGTTCATTACTAGCTACTACAAGGTATATTCCTGGAGGTAAACAAGTAGCATTTGGTAAAAGTGGTATGATAGCAGATATAGGGACTATAGGTAAATTAGTAAGAAACAGATTTAGAGATGTTACTAAAATGTCTGACAGAGCTTTAAAAGGATGGGCGCATAGCATTACTACAAGTGGTGGTAAGTTTGCAGATGATGCCTTTAGTGGTATTACAGGCTATACTAGAACTAGAGTATCTAAAATAGTTACTTCTGATGCTAATAAATCACTTAAAGCTGCTGATAGAGAATTACTTGAAAGTATATTTAAAACTTCTAAAAAAGATATGCCTGGCTTAATGAAAATCCTTTTAGGTGAAATTAGAAAAGATGCTGCAGGTTCATTTACTCGTGCATCTATGGGTTCTGCTGTTATGATGGCTCCTGCTTATAAAGACGCATGGGATAACGGTGTTTTAGGAACTGAGGAATATCCTTGGGATAAAGTTTTTGTAGACCATCTAGTAGGTATGATGTATATGAAGAGAGGTAAGAATTTACAAACCTACAAAGCTCAACCTAGAAAGTTTGGTGAAGGTTTCTTTAAAGAAAGACAAATAGAATCTCAAGCAGAAGTAAATTTAAGAGGAGAGACTCCAGTTGGAAGATTTTACAATGAAACAGGCATGGAAATGAATGGTGGTGAAATTTCTAAATTTATAAACGCTATGAATGTACTAGGTTATAAAGATAAACCCCTTGATTTAATGAATTCAATGGCTTATATAGATTTACCAGAAGCTATGAAAGCAACATATAGACAGCAAATAGAAAAAAGTACAGATGTTATGAGCCTTGTACGTGAAATAAGAAATAAGTTTTTAAAAATTGAAGAGAATAATACTAGAGTAGAAATGGATTATGAGCAAAATGTAGTTGTAAATCAAGGAAAAGCTAAACTAGGTACTTGGGAATCTTGGACTCAAAAACGTATTACAGATTTAAAAGATAGAGTTGATAAAAAAAGAAAAGAAGGTAAAGATGTTGAGGCAGATAAAGCTGAGTTAGAAGCTATGGAATTAATTGAACTAAATAATATTTTACAGGAAGTTCAAAGTTTATCATTAGAAGGCTTTACTGATAAAACTGTACAACATATGACTGAAGTAGAAGCTTATGATTTTATACAAAGTTTTAGAAACTTAAAATTAAGCAATGGAGAACCTTTAAACTTAAATAATTATACTAGGTTAAAAGAAGAATTTCAAACTAGTAAAATAGGTATAGCTACTGGTATAGAAGAAGTTGCAATAAATCACATGATGCAGTCTTTAAAAGCCTTAGGTTTAGCTGGTGACCAAACTATGGTAAATGGTAAAATAGTTTTACATGAGAGTGTAATAGGTGCATTAGAAACAATTAGAAAGCATCAAGATCCTTCAGGTGGAATGAAAAATACTCCTTATAAAGACCCAGCTAATGTTCTTCTTGAAATGATAGCTCAAGGTCAAGGTACAGGATTAATAGAAGTTAGTTCAAGGGGGGCTGTTAAAGTTGACCCTGCTTCTAATGTTATAAGGGATATTAAATCAACAGCAGAATTTTTAAAGTTATATAATGAAAGCACAGAACTTATGCATGAATTAGTTTGGAATCCCGAACATGCAAAAGAGCAAAGTTGGAGAAATCATATACCAGGATGGGAAGGCAAAGAAGGTTTTTATGATCCAATTATATTAGGACAAAGAGTTATTTGGGATTCTATATCTGATGCACATAGGTATAAAAGAAATGAACAAGCTTACTATAGTTTAACTAATAAGGGTAATGACCCTGCAGCAAAAGAATTGTATGTATTCTTGCAAGATAAATTAGGAGGACAGGTTAGCTTTAGAGTCGTAGAGCAATTATTAAAGAATAAAGAAGTTAGAGATTTAGATCTTTCTTCCCCTAAGGATGTAGAATTAGCAACGTTTTTAACACAATTAAACACAGCTTTAGATCAAATGAATTTAAGTTCATCTCCATTAGGCAACAGAAAAGAAATAGATAGGGCAGGTATAGAAGCTATAAAAGATAAGGTAGAAGAATATTTAGGCAATGTATTTACAGAGCCAACTGAATTTACAGCTTTTTGGAATTATACACAGCATAAGTTTATAAATGAAATAACAGGTAATCCTAATATTAATACTCCTCAAAGAAAAGGTATTGCTCAATTATTAAACGTAAATAGTTTGTTAGGAGTTAGAATCAACAACAAGCTTAACGTTAGATCTTCTCAAGCTTTGAGAGAAACATTATTAACTGACCCTAATATTAGTAAGCAAGAAAGAGCTCAATTAGAAAAATTAATATATGAATATGAAAATAAAGTAATGATGCCATTAGGAGAAGCAATAAAAGACAATCCTAATTCTATTAATTTCATTGACACTAAATTAGATTTAACTTTAGATAGCTATAAAAGATCTGACCTTATACAAGAAACAAGAGAATTGATTAGTACTTATACAGCTTTATCAACTAATGAATTAATAACATTGTTTACAAAAAGTAATAAGCTAGGAGTTTCTTTAGAAAGCTTAAATGAACAAATTACTAAGTTAGAAATAGAACTTTTACCTAATGCTCCTCAGGAAACTAAAGAAGTAAATCAAAAAATCAGAGACGCTTTTATTGAATTAAGTACTGAAGCAGGTAATTTAACTACTATATTTCAAACTTTATTAAGCAATAGAGATTATGTTGGTCTTCAAGAATTTGTTAATAGGGCTAATATATTAGATGGATTAAATAAAGATATTCTATCTACTAAACTTACTGATTCTCAAGTTATATTAGATTTTAAAAAAACCATAAAAGATTATGTAGTAGATGCTCTTCAAAAACGAAACAATCTATTAAGAATAGATGATGTTTCTGATATTAATGATTTTTATGAAAGACAGTTTGATAATATAAAACTAAATGATAGATCTAATAGACCTCATAGTAATAATACAAGTATGAGTAAACAGCAATATCAAACAAAATGGGATTTATCAAATGAGTTTATGGATAATATGATTTTTAATCCATTAGCAGCACTTAATGAAATGGGTATTTCTTATAAACCAGGTGATAAAAATTATGATTTAGTACAATTAGGATTAACTAAAGTAATAGATGGAACTTATACTGTAAAAGATTATGTAGACATAGTGTTAGAGCCTATTGTTAAAAGTAAGAAAACAGGTATTGATCTTTTAATACAAACAAATAAAAATACTAATCAAAAAAATTCTCCTGGCACTTATGAAGACTTTGTTATTGATACTTACCATATTGTCACAGGCTCTATGGGGACTAAGCAAGTACCTATAGCTGTATATGAAAATGGAAGATTAAATATAAAGCATACTACTATTTCTAATTGGGATGCTGGTATTAATAGCATTGCTAGATTACTAGGATTAGATCAATCTATAGGTCAAATTATGCTATTTGGTAGTACTATAGGATTAGAGAGAGGTTATACTTCTAGACTAACATCAGAAATTAGGGGTAAATTAGAAGCTGAACTTTCTAGTGGGACTCCTGTAGATGTAGAATATGTAGATTTACTAAAAACTGGAGATGTTAAAACAATAGAATTATTTAAAGATATAATTGTAGGAGAAGGGAAAAATGCTAGTCAACAATTTTTTATGACAAGAATAGATGATAAGTCTGTTGTATTAATTCCTTCCATTGCTAAAGAAAAAATAGTACAAACTATTTCAAATCCTAATAGTGAAATAAGACAAACGATAAAAACTGTTATAAAAGCAGCATTAGAAAATGCAAACCCTGGAAAAAGAGTTTCTAATGTAGAGGCTGAAAATGCAACACAAAAATACTTACAAGAGATATTGCCTAATGCTAAGTTTGACAAGCAGTCAGGGCGAATGGATTTAATTCAAATAGATAGTAAACAAGCTGCAGATATTGTCCAATTAACAAGAGCAGCACATACTATGCCTATTGATTTAATACGTGTAATTAATAAAGAAGTTACTATTAAGGATGTATTGGGTACCTTGAAATATATAAAAATGGATAATCCAAGAAGCGGTGTAGCTATGAATATTAAAAATCTTGAATTTGCTAGAGAATTTTTACCACGATTTATACAACCTGATAGTAAAATGGGTACAGCTTATGACATGTTTGTTAATCAAGTCTTTAAAAAGGCTAAAAAACGTAGAGATTTAAATTTATTTGATGAATCAGGTAAAGGTGGTGAGTTTTTTGATAGTAAAGCATTGTCTAGAAAGCAATTAAATGAGCAATTAAAAATAAATCAACCTGGTTTAACTAAATCAGAAAGAGAAGCATTGGTAGATGAAGCATTAGTAATTCATGATAAACAGCCTGCATCAGTAGTAAATGGTGCTAAATACTTAAGTTTACCTGAAATGGTAGCTTCATTAATGAGTAAAGGTGCTAGGAAAGAATGGTTTATTTGGGAAAAGAATGCAAAGACAGACAAATATGATATTATAGGTTTTAATGTAGGTATTAAGCCTATAGAAATGCATCATACAGTCGATGCTACTACAGGAAGAATAGAAGTACATATTGGAAAAACTGCGTATGTATGGCATCCTAAAATGGACGCTTTAATGAGGAATAATGTAGGAGAGTATGTTATAGATGCTATAGGATTTGAAAGCACGCATAAAAGACATGAAATTTTTGACCCAATTAGTGGAAAGGTTATAAAACCAGGTATCCATTTACAGGCACAAAATACTGGTAGATTTCTACAAGATGCAAGTATGAATGAAATTAAAAGTGATGGACTAAAAACAAGTAGTCAAATATATGAGATTGATAGAGGTGCTATTTTATTGAAATCAATTAGTGGCGAACATGATGCAACTGTTGCCGCAGGATTTGCTAATTTGTTAGGAAACTCATCTTTAAGGGCTTTAAATAATGTTACAAGAATGCAACATACTAGAAATGATATGGTAGAGCGTTTTCAGTATTTAGCAGGTAATATGCTTTCTTATAAAGTTATTAGTGAAAAGTTATTATTAGGGCATAAAGAAGGTGGTGACAATATTGGGAAGGTTATAGGAGTAGAGCAAGTATTAGCTGCTGATGGAGTTCCATTGTTTGAATTTATGTTGCCTAATATAGAGAAAATGGTTACATCTGAATTTTTAGGTAGAAGAAATTTAATAACATCTAATTTAGATAATGGATCTTATTCTGTAATGACTCCTGGATCAGGGTTATCACTTCCTATAAGAACAGGAAAAATTCAATATGGTTTTGGAGGTTCTGCTATATCTAGCAAAGAATGGACTCAAGATTTAAATAATTTTATGTTATTAAGAAAAAATGGAGAAGGTGCTTTTGAAGTTAATAATGGTGAAGCTTTATCGTTTGTATTCAAAGTAACTAATAGCTTTCTTAAAAGACATAATTTTAAAGGTGACATGTTAAAGGCATTTGAAGGCTCTGATTTTGCTATTAGTTTAGAATCAGGTGGTAAGGTAAAAATTCTAGGTGCTCATTATGCTGAAAAATGGGATGTTACAAATAATAAAAAGTTATTTTCTGAATTAGAAGAATCTATGACAAATGATTTTTTAAAAATGATTGATAAATTAGCGATTGATGGAAGTATAAAAACATTTGGAGATTTAGCATTAACCTTAAATGGTACTAGAAAAGAATATGTTGATAATTATAGAGATTATGAATTAAATGCTTCTGCTAATAATAAAAAAACTAATAATAAAGATGCTATGTATAATGAGTTTGTTGATAATAAAGGTAATTTTAATTATTCTGAAATTCATCTAGCAAAAATTGATTTAAGACAACCAAAACCAGGTATAAATGATTGGGTTATTAGTAGAGTTGAACGACTTATAGATCAAAGGAGAGGTCCTGTAAGTGAAATGAATTTAATGGATGTTATTAATCCTCAGGATGCAGATTTCGATTTAGATAAATCAGCTAGTTTATATGCTTTACCTCATAGAATTATAAAAGATATATATAATGTATCTGGATACCAACAAGCAACAGATGCTGTTTTTGATACAGCTTTAAGGGAAGCTGGTTTAGTAGAAGGTAAGGAAGCATATAGTGAATTAAATGCTATTTGGGAGGGGAAAAGAGCTCCAACTTTAAGACAAATATCAATTCTATCAACAATGCTTCAGTATTATTCAACAAAGTCTAATACTGGAGATTTATTTACACCTGGTTGGGTAAAAGGGCCAGAAAAATCTAGATTCCAATTAGGTCCTGCAGGTGGATATGAATTTAAAGATGCAAGGAATATGAAATATGAATTCTCTATAAGAGATGGATTAGAATTAGTTAATTCTATCGAGTATGTTAAAAAATTAGTAAAAGCTACTGTAGATATTTATAAAGACCCTCAAAATACTACAGATATTAATATAGAAAAACTTATTTGGGAACATGCTGATTTAGGTTTTATTCAAATTAAAATGTTTAAAGGTACTGGAGATAAAACAGGTCAAAATATTTCTTTCGCTGATTTAAGCTCACAAGGTAAGACTTTATTTAATAATATAAAAGAGAAGATATTACAACCTATAGGCAAATTACATGATTTAAATTTAATGACTGAAAATTTTGGAGACGGAACCTCAAGAAAAATGTCAGCTTTTGAAATGGTTCATAGATACGATACTATATTAACTGATATATGGAAAGCTGGTTGGAGATGGGAATTAGGTCAAGATGGACAATATAAAAAGAAAAAAACAGAATTAAACGCTCTGACTGAGCCAATATTACACTTTTTAGGAATGACAAAGACAGGTTCAGGTGAAGTATCTGAAATGCCTTTAATACAGACTTTAAGAGCTTTAAAGCATAGTATGAATGATGTATTTGGTAATCAACCTCCAATTGATAGTGGCTTAGGGGTTGTAATGGCTGATATTGTTAATCCAAGTGCAGAAGTGAGTATTGGTAATCAAAGAGTAACAAACTCTCAAATTGCTATTAGGGGTATATTAAGTGACCAAAAAAGTTCAGCTCAAATATCTAATATAAAATTCAGGTATGATAAAGCAAAAGATATTTACTTTGAGTTAGTTTCTATGAAAAAAGGAGAAACTGAATCAGCTATATATTGGAAAGGTCAAATGGAGAAATATGAAGCCCTTGTCCTTGAATTTAATAGGAATATCAATAACCCTGAAGTTGTTCATGAACAGAATATGCATCGAGCTAAAAAGAAACCTGGTCAAATGAGAAGTGAGTTTGATACTATACATGTATTTAAGGTTAATAAAGATCAAGAAGTTAACGTTTTTAAATATAAACCAGGAGAATTAGTTCAATGGAATGCTGGAGATGTTGTAATAATTAATCCAAAAAGATTAGTAGCAGGTAGTGATAAAGCACAGATGATTCGTGCAGCAATGCATGATGCTTTTATAAGACGTGATTCTAGGATTAACACATCTGACCATTTAATTATTGATAATTTAGTAAATCAGTTTAAACAAGCTTTAAGAGACCCTAATAATAAGCTTATTGATGAAAACAGACCATTAGACTCACATAGATTTGGCTTAAAAAGTGAAGGAGAGTTAGCTATGCTAGGAGAATATCTTGAAAGGGTAGCTACAATAAACCCTGCGATGGCAGAAATGTTTCAAGAATCTTTTCTACATAGATTGTTAACACCTGGAATACAAGAAAATATATTTTCTATACGTGGTTTTAATACTACTACTAATTCTCTTAGTACTCAAGTAAATTATACATCTAATAAATATTATGAAAGTTTAGTTTTTAAATTTCTAACAAGAGCTAATAATGGACAAGGTAATTTAATTGTAGATAAGACTACTTCTCAAAATTGGTATCAAGGTATTAACGATAGATTTAAAACTGCTTTGATTAAAGAATGGGATCCTTCTAGAGTAGGTGATGTATTTGATTATCAAAAAACTACAAGAGGTGTAAATGATTTTGCATTGCAACCTGAAAGAACTAATCTTCCTAAATTTGTTTTACAAGATGGATTAAATCAGAAAGCAAAGGATATATTGCATAGTTATGTAATGGGAACTTATTTCTTAGACCCTATTCAATTATATAGGTTAACAGCAGGTTTAAAAGATGTGAATCAAACTCTTCCCTCTGGTGCAAAGATAACTGAAATCATTCAAGGTTATTGGGAAGGAGTTGGAGAAACTACTTATCAAGGTGGAAATATATTTAAACCATTGCATAGCTATAGATCTAAAATACATCATACTGTACCTGAAGGTACTGAAAACATAATGGATTGGATTAGAAAATTTAAATTGAACTGTAATTATTAAGGAGACAAAGAATGTCAGCAGGAACATGTATACCAGGGACTAATATAGTACGTAAAGAACAAAGAGATATGTTAAATCAATTAGAAAGTTTACCTATTATGAAAAAATGGTCTAAAGATTTACTATCTACAGAATTAGGCTGGAATGACAAAGGAACCTTTGATTGGTTATGGAAAAAGTATACTGGTGAATATTTTGATTTCAATACTGTAAAAATTACTCAGCAAAATATTAACATTTTTGCAAAAGCATTAGAAAAAGAGTTTCTTCCTAAGATACAGAATAGATCTGGATTTTTCTCTACATTGTTCAAACTTCCAAAAGTATTAGCTAGAAATTTTAAGGGTGGAGAAGATTTTGTTACAGAAATTGGTGAAGCTGTAGGTTATAATCAAAAACTTTTAAAAGATGGTGCATCTCATATTAAAGAAATGCAAGAAGGTTTATATGAAATGATGTTTGATACAAACCATCCTATTATTAAAGAATTGCATACAGGAAGATGGACAAAAAAACAATTCAATGAATTTAGAAATTGGGAGAATATTTTTAAAAATAGTTCCCCTAATAGTCCTGCATGGAAAGAAGCTAAAAAGAGAGTAATTGACTTTATGGGAAGTGGCCTACCTAATGACCCTATAGGTGGTAAAATATTACGTAGATTTCAAGATATTTTAGAATTTAAAGTTGAACCTATTACTGCAGCTGAACAAAAAATAGCTAAAAATTGGGATATTTTAAGAACAGATAGTATGAAAGATCTTTTAAATGGTGCTATAGCTGCAAAAAGAACTATTGAAACTTTGTTAAAGTCTGACCCTAATAAGCCTCAATTAATGAAAGCTTATGAAAAAATTACTGAACAAATAGAAAGTCTTTTAGTAAAGAGTGATTTCAACAAACAGGAAGTTAGTAATAAGTATATATTAGAGAATGGTATTATTATACCTCAAAATCCTAAAGATTTCTATGTATATGACCCTGTAACTAAAAGTAAAAAACCATATATGATGAAAGATGGAACACAAGCTATAGGTATACAAGGAATAGTTAGAAATACTGAATTAAAATATTCACCACATTATGTTATCGAGTTAAGTAATATAATGCATAATCTTATTCAGTATACAAAAAGTGGAGCTGATAAGAGTGCTTGGAAAAACAAAACAGCTTTAGAAATACAACAAGAGATACAAAATAATCTTTCTTCTGAAGCAATATCTAATAGATTAAAACAAGCAGGGGAGACTGATAGCTATCATTCATTAGATCCTTTATATTATTTAAATAAGTATGTACATGATGTAGCTTCATTTAATATGCGATCTAGAATTAATTTAAGCTATGCTACTGCTACAACACATTTAGTTCAAGCTATGAGAAAAAATACTCATGGTAGAGGTAATATTAAAATAGGTGAACATGCATCATATTTAATTGATATGTTAACAGAAATAAAAGATTCTGCTTTAATAAGTAATGGAAGCAATACTACAAATTTAGATCACATGGTAAGAATTATTAATGGATTTGAGTATATCTCTAAACTAGGATTCAGCTTTAAGGGTGGAATAAAAAATAGATTACAAGGAGTTTTTAATTGGACTAGATTTGGTAGAAGAGGTATTAAATATGCTGATGAATTTTATAATACTACAGATAGACCTTATCAAGGATTAGAAATTACTAATAGAGAAATGGAAACTAGGCAAAGAAAGAGATTCGGTATGATGATTGGAGAAAAAGCTGAAGGTGCTCAAATTTCTGCCGCAACAAAAGGATTTGTAGACTTTCTCTTTATACCTAAAGGCATGGATATAGATGCTAATGGACAATTAGTAAGAACAACAAGTGGTAGTGCTTTAAAAACTATATCTAGGGCTATTAGTAAGGGTGCTGATATTTCATCTAAATATACGATGATAGGTAAAGTTGGTTCTCAGCAATGGGCTGAAAATACTAATAGAATAAGAACATTTGAAATACAATTTGCTCATTCATTTATGGCAGAATCAAGACGTATTGAATATCATAGAGCTAAATATTTAGAGCAATATAAACGAGAGCCTAAAAGTGCAGAATTATGGGATTATATAGAAAGAATTTCAGGTAATCAAGCATTTGAAATGGTAAAAACATTACATTTTGACTATGATAATTGGGCTAAGGCTAAAATATTACAAAGAAATCCTAATAAAAGTGTTATGAGTACTATTGGCCAGACAGTAGGTCAGTTTCAACATTTTAAATTTGCATTTTGGGATTTACAATGGAATATTATGAGAGATATGACTAGAGATATCAAGGGTATGAAAATGATAGTCAATGATCCCATAGGTAAAGGTAATAAGTTATTAAATACACCATCTGATAAAAGAATTATTAATCCAAATATAAATCAAGGAATGAGATTAGCTTCTTTGTATTCAATTATTCCAGGATTAATAGGTTTAATAACAGATTATGATGTAGGTGGTGTAATGTCTGTATTTGGAATTACTCCATTTGAAGAAGATAGGTTATTAAAAGACGGTACTGAATCTAAAGCTGATAGATCATCATCATTTTCATTATTAGAAAATCCATTATTAGAAGATGCATCTAAATTAGTAGAATATATAAGCACTTGGGATCATGAAGGTGATGAAGAAGCTGAATTAAGGCATTATTCTGCTTATTATGGTAAAAATCCTATTACTGGTAATTTAGGACCATTTGTAAGTGATTTATTAACAGCTGCAGAATTAATGGATTGGTTAAACTTAACAGGCGATCATTATGAAGAACATAGAAAATTAATTAAAGATACTTCTGATCCAGATTGGTGGTATCAAATGGGTAGAATCTTTAATATTCAAGCTGCACGTGGAGCATGGAAATCAGGTCCTGCATTTTTAAAGGGTCAAACAGATAAAGCATTTAGAATTGAGACTGGTATGTACAAACCTAAGTGGATTACTAAATGGCGACAAAAAACCATTCAAGACCAAACTGAGAAAATTTATGGAACAACTAGAAATAAGGGTATTACTCAAAATATTAATGTTTTACCTGAAATTAACTTCAAGAAGTCAAAGCGAAGAGGTAAAACAGATCCAGATATTCTAAAAAGAAAGGCTTTATCAGCATTACGTAATATGTAGAGGCAACTTTTGTCACCCCTACATATACTATGGTTATCTAACGTGCGTAGAATCTTTTCTCATTTTTTCAATCATTTTAGTTAGCAAATATAGAGACTCTTGATAATTATATGTATCAATAACATCTATTGCACTTACACTAAAATTTGCTATCTTTATTAAGTTTCTTTGCATTTTACTTTTTTGCTTTTTATAGTAATTAGCCATTACTTCCCTCCTATGTGTTGTCTCGCTTTTAACATTTCAAGAAAGTCAGGATACCTTATAACTACTAAAGTATCTTCTCGATCTTCTTTAATTAATGCTATATCACAGCTTTCAGGAGGTTTCATAAATGATGCAATCTTTTTACGCATTTTACACTGACCTTTAAGTCCGTCTATTTTAACATCTACATCTTCAGCTTCTCCTAAAGATAGTCCATTACTAGCATAAGCTCTAATAGCTTCTAATCCTATCTCTTTAGCCTGATTAACAACTAATCGTTCTAATCTATTACCCCTTGCTTTGTTTTTGCTTGGCATGCTTATTATTCTCCTTTCTTAATTTTGCAGAGAAACGTTCTAAAGCTTCTTCTGAGTCTCTTAATATTGTACTAACATTAACTGTAGAAGAATTATTATCTCTTACCGCAAAAGGATGTTCTAATTTAAACAAATCATCTTTTAATCTTTTAATTTGATTTTTTAGATGTTTGTTTTCTAGTATTTGTAGTTCCAGTTCTTCTAGAACTATTTCCAGATTTTGCGTCATTTTTCTTTTCCTCCTCTGCTAACTTTTCTGTTTTTTCTTTCATCCATTTAATAAAAGCATCGTGATCATTTTTCATTTCTATATAGGAAAATAAAGCAGAATCAATCTTTGTTACATATTCGTAAATAGATTTAATTTCTAATATTACATTAGACACTACTGTTTTCATTTCCATAATAGTTGGTTTATTTTTTTTACTCATTTTAAACTCCTAATCTGCTTGACATTGTTTTGATCTTATCATTGATAAAACGTAAGTTTTCTTGTATTTCATCAATAACATCCCATATTTCGGTTATATCTTTTAATGTAGGACCTGGAATTATAGGTTCTATTTTTGTTTCTTTCTTTTTTGTTGGCATAACTTCTCCTTATGTTACGGGATTCTTCCCTTTTAGTTTACATTGATATAAATAACGTTCTCTTTTATGTTTCATCCATGGACTAAAATAATAATAATCCATTGGCTTTGGGTTTGCAGCACTACCTATATCAATTCTTGTTATGAAATCAAAATACTCAGTTAATCTCATCAATCCTCCTATAGTAATGCTTTGATTTACCTGGATATTGTTCTTCTTTAGATTGAATCATACCCCATAAAATACATAGATATACTATAGCATCTGTTAATCTTCCTGTGACATCTTCTCTTTGAGATTTATGTCCTTTTAAATATGATGCTATACCGTCTACATGCTTCATAAAGTACACCCACAATATAGTTTCTCGATCCATATCCATTTGTGTTGCTATTCTTTCAAAGTTTGCAAATACATTATCTTC
>TARA_R110002020_G_scaffold245223_3_pt1 | contig 29691 bp, 47 predicted proteins | sample TARA_R110002020 | Tara Oceans TARA_R110002020 (sample SAMEA4396489) | marine metagenome | biome: Westerlies Biome; feature: [MES] marine water layer (ENVO:01000295) within the mesopelagic zone...; material: water (ENVO:00002006), including particulate matter (ENVO:01000060) such...
TTCTCCCCGTTTCCAGCATTTGAGGGATAGAACCACCAAACTTCATTAAATTTGCGATTTTCAGATGCAGTGACTTGGGAAAACTTGGTTCTGTCCACTTGGGTAGCAATATCAGAATAGACAAAATCTAGGACTTCACAGGGAATAGGTTCGACATATCCACCTGTATACTTGAAAAACCCCCCTGGCCCCATCCAATACGCTGCAAATTCAATCACTGCAATCGCATCAGAACCAACAAGTCCAGCCGTGTCTGAAATCCTTCTTCTGCCAAAAATAAACGGTTGTCCAATAAAATTAATTTCATGAGCATCCTCATCGGTTAAAACAAGAACCGAATCTCGGACTTTGACTCCTGTTTGAATATCTCCTGTGGTCTGTAGTTCAAAAGACCCTGCTTCTCCAGTTGCAGAGGCTGCCCAAGTCGTAAAATCTTCCTGATCACTCCATTGGATTTTTCGACTGTTTCCTCCTGCACCAAAAAGCATCGCTATTCTTTCCTGGGTGACTGTTAAAGAAAGATTATTTGTTGGTGCATTTGTGACTCTTGCTGCATTTAATGGGTAAGTGCCTCCAGATGAATCCCAATAAAATAGGGTTCCATCTTGCCTAAATACTCCAAGAACGTCTTCTCCCCAATTGTCAAAATTCCACCTCCCTGCTTGAACGATAATTGAGGCATCTGCTTGATCTCTGCCGTAAAGCCCGATATTCCAAAGGCCTGCTCCGTATCCAGTATTAGCCTGCCCCTTTGCATTTCCAGTTTTCCACCTATATGTGAGTGTTAAAGATGCAGTTTCTGCAGTTCCAAATGTGCCATCAATAGTGATAACAGTATTTGAAGTTACGTCTTTGGCAGTGTAGGAGCCTGCATTATTTCCTCCAGTGATCGTAAACCTAACAAGATCAGAGGCAAAAGCATTGAATCCTCCAGATGCAAATGTCAGAGTTGCTCCACTGGTTACCATTGACCCTGATATAGTTGCAGATCCTGTGATTGATCCATTGGAGGCCTCTGCATTTCCTGTGAGAGAGTCACCGATTTCAGTTAAAACTGTTCCACCTGTCCATTGATAAATTCGGTTGTTCGTTCCAATAAACATTTGGGCTGCCCCAGAATTTAATGACCACGTAAAAACAGTCCTGGGGGCACCTGTCATGGCTGCAGTTTCTGCAAACCATCCTCCAACAGGTCTCAATCTATTTTGATACCATCGGACCAGATTGCAATCTCTCCAACGTCCGTTTGACTCAACCTCAGATCCAGTTTTTATGACTCCTGGAGGGATATCCAAAGACAAATAGGCCATCAGTTCAATCCTGGTAAATAAACAGTTTTTCCATCTTGCTCAACTGCCCTTAAAACTGCCTGTCTGTTATCTGAAAGACATCTTTTTGAAGAAATGTGAATCCAGCCTCCAAAGACATCATCTTTCTCCTCATATTCAAGAATGATTTGGTCCCATGAAAGTCCTGATTCATTAACAACCCACTCAAAGACTGCCCTGTTTCCAGGAGATTGGAACATTTCACAATCGACAGCCTCGGCAAAGCAATGCTGAGAATTTTCGGAGCTTCCCAATGCTACTGACAAAGGTCCCACTCGATACCCACTGCTTAGAGAGACTGGCCCCCATTTTGCCCTCAAGGGTTCCAGAAGATTCGCAGTAAGTGCCGTCACATTCATCAGAAGTTCAGTGTCCTTCATGGTGTTATCCAATCGGAGCCTTTTTGCAGTCCCTGACTTCTCAAATTCCTTTTTCCGGAAGTGGTCCGATATTTTCATCCAAGCAGATCAGAAAGGGTGTTTTTGTTGTGCCCCTTGTCATCACCAATTGCCTGATCTAGAAGTTTCTTTGCATCATCATCTAAGTTCTCATCAATCGCCTTCATGATGTGTTCCCGTCCTGCACTTTGCAGTTTATCGGCTGCAATAGAAAACAGGGTATTTGCGAACATTGATAGTATTGGTGCCATTATTCTTCCTTTACTTGATTGGGTGCCGTTATATCGACACGTTGTTCGAATTGAGTAGGCCCCTTTTCGTCCTCTGGAGTCTTTGCCATATCTGATGAGCTATCACCAAAATAGAAAGCCCCCAATTGACTTAAAATTACTGTCAAGGCTCCTACCATCACCTGCATCAAAGAAGAGATTTTATCGTTCATCTCTCCTTCATGAACGAACAGAAAATAAATCGTTACCGAGTAGACTCCCAGGATTAGGATGGCCAGAAGAAATCTGAACCTTGCCCTAGAAAGCTGGATCTTATCGGTTACGCTTATACCGTTCCCGTACTTTTTTTGAAGGGGCGGATCTGTTCTAGTAATTTTTTCAATCGTTTCAGCCATTCCTTCATGTCTTTAATTTGGTGAAAATGAAATCTTTTAAGGCCTCTGATTCTCTCTCCAGATTCTGCATCCTGGCATCCATGGAGGAGAGGTGAGTCTTGACCTCAATCAGGTTATCCTGTGATCTGGTGACTAGGGTCTCAAACTTCTCTTGGAGCTTCAGTCTGTCCTGACGTGCCAGACTTTCCATCTTGTAGAAATAACCTCCCAAAATCAGCAACATTGCACCCAGGATTCCTTGCTCTAAAAAGATATTTGTCAACATATCTGCAACGCTTCCAGACTGTTGAGGAGCAGGAGGTCTGTACTCAGATGTAAAGTGAGGATTGACCCTCTGATAATCCTCTGCCATCAGTCGATCTGCATGAACGATTCCGTCCCATGAAATCATTAAGGCTGCAGTTATCGGTAAAAGACGTGTGAGTCTATTTGCAATAATTTTTGTTTTTCTTTGGACCACTTTGGCCATTTCCCCATCCAGGATGCGTGATAATAGAGTGCCCCGTCTGTTAGGTCTGGAACCCAGTTTGAGGTCAGTAGGAGCCATTCTGATAACCTCAATGCTTTCTGGTAGGCCTTCGGTTCCCTGGGAATGTCTGACCTCCCATCACAGTAGAATGAGAATTGACATTGGTCCCTGACTGGAATCCCGTTGACGTGCCTCCCCTCTTTAACCACTGAGCAGATTGACCCTGGGAAGCTTGGATTCTTGGCCCTGTTGATAATCGTCTGCCCCACTGCGATCTGCCCTGCTGTACTCTCACTTTTGCTCTCCCAATAAATCGCTGTAGCCATGCACTCCTGAGAGACAGAATCTACTAAGGATCTGACTGCCTGCAGAGAAGTCCAACCGATTAAGAGCAGAATGCCTGCGGATGTGATTAGTTTGGTAAAAATAAGCCACTTTTATTTTTGGTTAAATCAAGTCTTTGAGTATTTGTCTTTTATGGATTTACGTTTTTTTTGAAGCTCTGTCAGTGTGTCGCCTCCATCAAGGAGTGCGTGAATACACTCCTCTAGGGTTGGATATTCTTCTCGCCTTTTTCTTTTCCATTCCAATGCATTAAATTCAGCGAGTTTCTTTTCATAAAGAGGTGTTACTTTTGATTCATCAATATCTATTTTTTCGCCATCTTTATCACGGACATTGATGCCGTTTTCTACTGATCTAGTTTTTGGGTAAATTTCAGAAATAGCTTCAAATATTAAATCTTGGTTCATGATTCAATCTCAATAGCAGTTATGGACGAAATTCCTCTTAGGACAGAACTGGAATCACTGTCATCCTGTGATCGATTAATTTTTGTATTTGCCTCATTGATAATACAGACGGTGTACGTTGTCGATCCTGCAGAAACATTTTCATCAAAATTGACAAAATTTACATTCTGCAACGAATTGCCAGCTATTCCTGAAGCTCCAGCAGACACTAATCCTCTATTGCTTGCACTTCCAGCCACGTTTCCAGATAGTGCCGTTGTCCCACTTTTGGATACATAAAAACCATATCTGCTGCCTGAAGAAGTCGCTGCAGTCATAGAAACAAATAGTAAAATATCAGATCCAGCTTTTGGGCTTATCGTCACTGCTACCTGACTAATTGCTGACGTTCCAGCCGCATAATTGACTTCCGTAGTGTAAATGGTTGTTTTTTGTTGAATCATCATTCCTTCTGCTAACGTAGCAGACGAACCGATGGTTCCGTTAAATGTGCCAGAGGTAATGATACTATCCTTTAAAGTAACACCATCAATTTCTACCCCATGATCAGCAGTTTTTTCAACGATGTCATCAACCTCTACTTTAGTTGAAACAACTGCGTTGCCAGTTCCTTTAGGTGTTATATTTAAATCAATATTTGTATCATCACCCACAGCCTCGATGACTGGACCTGATCCAGTCGCTTTGTTTGAGATTCCTACGTGATTGACTGCTGATCCTGTGGCCGTGAATTTAACCAGTTCATTTCCATTGGTGTCATTGACTCCAGTAATCACCTTTGGGCTTGTGAGTTTGGCCCCTGTAGAAGCAAGTGCCCCCGTTCCTTTTCCGTTTAAATTAAGATCAATATTTGTGTCATCACCTACAGCCTCAATGACTGGACCTGATCCAGTCGCCTTGTTTGAGATTCCTATGTGATTGACTGCTGATCCTGTGGCCGTGAAATCAACTAATTCATTTTGATTTGCATCTGCGATGAGGTCAGACGTTGCATTGACTGCCGCTACAATGGAGTCTAAGTCAACATTTATAAAATTACCCCATTGGTTATTGTCTCCACCATCTTGGGGTTTTTGTAAATTTTTTGCAGTCCCTGCACTCTTTGAATAAGTATAAAAATCGGAAGTATTAGAAGCCATTTTATCGGTAGTAAATAGGGTTGCTCACGGCCCCTGAGAAATAGGGTCTTTTTATATTCATATTCAGGGCAGTTCCTGGATTCTCTCCACGTTCATCGTAGATAACCAACTGCTGCATTCTTTCTTCCATAAAAGCCTTCCAGACCGCAATCCTTGGGTCATCGATCAAGTAGGGAGCAGAGTGAACCAAAGATCCATAAAGGTAGAGGTCTTGGTGACTGGCTAGAAGGAAATTACTGGTTACCGAGTCAGATAATGCTGGAATCTTTTTGTAATAAGTCATTTCGACTGAATAACTTGCATCAGGGACTGGGCCTAGTTCCAACTCCATCCCAATCAGTCCGTAACAAATAGGCCTTCCTGTGGCTCCTGCTCTTTGGAATCTGAATTCATCCATTCCTTGAGGAGTCTTAAATTCAAGAACGATTGGCCCCCCAGATGTAGGTTCCAGGGTGATGTTTTTAAGTTCCAGATAATCACTTAAGGCACTTGTAAGATCTGTATATTGACCAGAGACTGAAATGGTTGATCTATTAACCATAGATCTAAGTCTGAGCCTTCTGTTGAACTCTGCTTCTGCTAGTGCAATAAACTTTTCAATTACAGTGGTTCCATCTGACTGGTTTGTTGCCAAATCAGACCGATTCAGGAAATCACCAATTGCAGACTGAAGATGTGCATAAGTAGAAATTGCCATTAGGCTGCCTTTGCTGGAGCTTTGTATTCATCCATTCGAGCCTTCAACTTTTTGATCAGAGGCTCAAACTCGTTATCTTTCCATTTGATATATTCTTGTCCATCATTCTGATCTACAGTTTTGTCTTTGAGTTCCCAGTTTCCCCATCCATCTGCAAAATATTTGAGAGTGTTTAGTTCTGTCCCTATGTCGAACCATGCATTGCTCCAAAACCATTTGTTTTTTAGGAAAAGGGTTCCAACATGCCTGACAAGTTCTCCACCAATACAGGGATGAGTTGGAAGTTTTTCATCAAAAATTTGGTCTGGCCCATACATCACATCCCACGGGCCACATCTCTGGGCCATTCGCTTGCCCCAATCAAGGCCTGGGACAAAGTCATCGGTTGTGATCATGTAATGTTTAAGGCCTGGATAGAGGGCCACCACGTTTAAATCATCGGTTGTTTCCCACCCAACAGGTGCATCGATTTTCTTATTTGTGATGGCCACCCCATTCCAGTAATGGGACCGCATATTATTTTCTGCCTGCTTGGTGTCTGAGACAGGCATGAAAATCATGGACTTCTTGGGATCTGGATTTTCCTCAAAAACAGGATGAAAATATTTTTTATCCTGCTCAATGTAGTGATCCTCAAAAGTGATTGCATGGTCCATGGAATATGCAAGATCTCCCATGTGCTTGACAGCCTTTGAAACATCGTGATCTATGTAGATGGGAATTCCTGCTTCCTTAATCTTCCTGCAGAAAAAAACATCCTCACCAATGGACCCTGGAACATTGTCAGGATCTGGCATGAATGCAAACCAAGGAAGTTCCATTTTATCATGTGCAAATAGTCTCATATCAATCATCATCACGGCACACCCAACCTGATCCACCTCCTCAATTCCTGTGGAATCCTCTCTGGAATAAATATATCTTTTGTTTTTTGCGTATGCTGTTGGATAGGTAGGAAATCTTCTCCTGACACAATTGGCTGCGACCACTGGGACATTGTGCTTCAAAAAGGTCTGAATTGTGTCCCAAGGTACTATCATATCGGAGTCAATGAAGAGCATATGAGTGGCCCCCCATTTGTGTGCTTGTGCAACTAATCGATGACGGGAATCTGGCAAGATTGAGGAGCATACTCCAAAGAGTCTCACTTCCTTGGTCCCTCCTTCGTATTCTGCCTGATCAAAACAGGAAATCATGTTTGTGATACATTCTGCAGTGTGAGCATTCCAGGTTCCTGTTGAGGGAACACAGATTGCTATCTTCAGATTCCAAACTGCCTGTTTTATATCCTTCCTGGCCATGTTCTGAACATTTTGTTTTCTGGATCGTTTGCCCATTGTTTCCATTTTTTGCGGTCATTTACCCATCCCTCTCGATAGGCCTGATTCCAGATTGCTTCTGGAATGTATGCAACATGTCTTAACTCTTTCGAGGGAGTCATCTCAGAGGCTTCTTTTGCTGCTTCCAGAATATAATCAACATTCTGGGTCTCAGAGATGATGTGATCTCCCTCTGGAGTCACATGAAACCCCTCCTTTTTGGCAGAGGAGGAGTCCCATGATAAAAGCCGATCTAAACTCATCAGCTTGTTATTAAGTCAGCAGCCACACCATGGGCAGCCTCATTTCGCATGACCAAAGTATACTCAACTGTGAGCATTCTTTTTTCTGCATCTCCTGTTTTTGCCAGTTCAACAAGAGAGAAATCTCTCAAGAATCCAACTGCTGCAAATTCAGGATCTAACACAAATGCTGATCGTTCTCTCTGGAATCTGTTAGGAATGACTGAGAGGTCTCCAAAGTCAGAAGCATAAAGAGAAGCTGCACCCTGGATGTTTCCAACCTGAACCATCTCACGAGCAGAAGATCTTCCTGTGAAATCCGCAGACACTCGTTGCTTGTTGACGGGGCCAACCATGAGCACTGAAGGATCACCTCCAGAAACGTAAACTTTTTGAATCACATCCTTGAGGATGGTCTCAGTGAAAGTCCGTAATTGACTAGCTCCAGCATCTCCTGCAGTCGCAGTGGTTGCTGTACTTGGATCTGTTCCTGTTGTGGTTCCTGCGCCCCTCGAAGTATTGGTCCTTAACCATCCCTCAAGAGATTTCAATGCCCGTACTCCAGAAACAGAAGGAGTCTGGTTTTGAGTCAAAATAAACTCCATGTCACGTTTAAGTTCTTTGGAATTCTTCGCAACTTGGTACGCTACCTCAGAGGTACGTCCTGCTTTAGCAACAATGTTTTGAGTCTCCGAGACAATTACGTCTTTCATGGAGATCTGACAAACATTTGATTCTCGAACTGTTGGAACAACTGCCGTGAATGATGAGACATCAAATCCTTCATTATGTTTATTTGATGCTGCAGCAGCTAATGTGTCTGTCTGCCATTCGTGTGTCACCGCTTCGGCCTGTTCCCTTCCAATTGCTGACATAAAAGGTGTGTCAAAGGGTGCAATTGCGTAGATCGCATTTTGCAAATCTTCACGATTACCAACCGCAGACGAGGTTATAAAGGTATTAGTAATGGCTGCCATTTCGGCCTCCTTATTTTAAAATTTGTTCAAAAACTGCCTGAGCATCTTTCATGTGCCCAGTTTGAGAAAGTCGCTTCATCGCTTTGCCCTTGAGCAGTTGTCCAGGTTCTCCAGGAGTTGGTGTCCCAGGTGCCAAGGTCTTGCCTTGAGGTGCCTGTCTCACTTTTCCCCTCTTTGTCTGAAGTTGCTGGTATTTCATGGCATCCCTTAAAACATGGACTGCCCTGCTGTCGTACACTTTTGCAAGTTCAGTTTCTGAGAATCCCATCTGAAGTCCAAATTTCCGAATTTCCAGCTTTTCCTTGGCTGCAAGTTCTTCATTCTGCCATTCAGGAATCCTCTCCTTGAGTGCAACCTGTTGCTGATTTAAAGCCTCCTGCATCTGAGCTTGCTTCTGGACCATTGCCTGCTGTTGAAGATGCTGATGCTTTTGTTGCTCAATCTGAAAATCCTCCATCTTTTGCCGATAAAGTTCTGTCTGCCTCATTGCCTCTATGGGATCTTCATCCCAAAGTTTTGCATCAGGTCTGACAGGTGGCTCCACGGCAGGAGCAGGATTCTGCAAAGCCATTTGATAGTCATTGATCAGAGTCTGGAGGTTCTGTCGATCTGCCTCCAGGGTCTTCCGTTCTTCGGCTATCTGCATTGTCTTTTGGGTATAATCCGATTGCCTGGAATATCCTGCTTTCAACTCATCAAGGGTGACTGGAACTTCCTGACCATTGACTTTAATGCTGAAAGTCTCAGCCTCTGGTTCTGGTTCCTCTAGAGTCTCAACCTGATTTTCTTCGCTTTCTTCATAATCCCCTGAGTCTTCTGCTTCAATTGCTTCAGACTCTTGTCCTTCTTGTTCTTCCTGTCTGGGTTGTTCCTCTGGAGAAGGAGTCCCTGAAAGAAGAGCCTCAAAGGCTCCAATATTGTTTCCTGAAGATCCCTGAGAAGGGTTGCCTTCAACTGGTGCTAATTCACTCATTTATTGATTTCTCTGTCCTTTTGTTTTTTTGCAGTCACTCCATCCTGGACCATGATCCTGATCTCATTTTCAATCATGTCGATTGCTCGGAGTTGACTCCATAACTGTTCCCTATGTGCAACATCTCCATCCTTGGAGTTGAGCCACTTTCCTTGAAGATCTTCCTTGATGCTATCCATCGCATCATGGATGACTTGAGGAAGTTCCCCTGCTGCTTTTCCTGTGGCAATAATTTCGTCCTGTGATTTTTGTTTTTTAGGCATCAGTCTTTCTCATCCGTTCTCTCTCGATGCTTGCCCTGATGGCTGCAACATCAATTGAGGTATTATATTTTGATTCCAGTTCTGCAACTTTGATCTGCATGTCGGCCTCCATCTTGTCTCGTTCTCGATCATCTTTGAGGATCATCTCTTCTCGGTCCTGCTGAAGACGTGCAGCCTCGATTTGCATCTGGGCCTGAATCTGAGAAGCCTGAACTTGAGCCAGAACTTGCTCAGGACTTGGCTCCTCGGCTTCTTTTTCCTTTTGAGGATTGTAATTTGGGTTTCCAACGTAGTTTTGAACGTCCTTGAATCCTGATAGCTCAACGATCTTACGGAGTGTGTTCATGTATTGAGAGACTCCCACAATCGGATTGTTTGGTCCGAGTTTCTGGAGGATCTCTTCCTGCTTTTGGCTGAACATGGTCAGGGTTGCCATTCGTTCCTGATCTGATCCTGATCCAAGGGCAACATTCACCTCAACATCAAAATTGGAGTTCCAGGACCTTGGGTCCATCTGAACAAACTGACCTGAGAGTCTGATCATCCGTGGTCTGTCCTGGTGTCGCATGATCAACCTCTGGACCCGGTGGAAAATCTTTTTCATGGTCTCAGCAAAATTTCTGCTGACTAAATCCAGTTGCATCTGAGCAGCATTGATCTGGGCTGAGATAGCGACTGCCGTGGTGCTTTGCATATGTTCTGGGTTAAGTCCTGCCGAGGAACGATTCATTCCGGTTCTGCTTTCCTTGATCTCGTCCATGTATCCGAGAATTTGGCTGGCATCCCTTCCAGTGTAGGGAAGTGTCAACTGTTGAACGGCACCAGGGGATCTCTGTCGGATGATACTTCCCATTTCTGTGGACAGGGCATCATCAATGTTGACCTGTCCGTCTACCACGGCCAATCTGGGAAAAATTGAGAGGCTGAGGCTGTCTAATTGATTGCGAAGCACATGGGACTTGATGAGTTGCACGTCACGGGTCAGATCAAAGACTGACTGTCCTCTCCATCGATGTGCTTCTGGGTAGGGTGTGAATAGCTGAAACGGTTGTTCTGCAACAGGTTCATTCATTACAATGTTGTATGCAGATCCAACAGTGCAGATTCGTCTGAGTTGAGCAATACCAGTCCCCTCAAAGTCAACTTTGACATAGTTCTCGATATAAAGAACCTTCCGCATGGCCTCATCGGTCCTGTTGTCATAGTAGAGGAATGCACTGGGATTGCGTTCATAAACTTCCTGGTTAAATGCCAATTCATCCGATTGCCCTGCATAGTCCTCCATTTCTTCAGGGTCATACCCCATGCGAGACAGTTCTGAGACTGTCAAATATCTGCGATGACTGACAATATTGGCCTCTTCCAAGGACCTTGATGTTCGATCAATCAGAAATTCTTCTGGAGGAACAGCAACGATTCTGACCCTGCCGTCTATTGTTCTTCTGGTAACGACAGCATCGTGCAACTGAGGTGGAGAAGGAGGCTCCATCTGCACGATACTGCCGTCAGGCATAATCTGAGGAGGTGGAGGAGGTCCAGGCTTTAATTCAGGATCAGGATAGGATTGGACTTCAACATCTTCTGCATTGTTGTCCATCAGAAGAACCTGGAGTTCTTGGTCTCCAAGGCCTGTGTAATTATAGGTCTTGATGTCCTCTAGTTCCTCCCAGACTGTTTTTGTGATTCCACATCGCTTGAGAAGTGCATCCTGGAAACAGGCCTGAAACTGATTGAAGCAATCATTTTCCTTTAGGATATGATTGACATATTCGGTGAGTTGTTCTGCAAGTTGAACGTCTTCGGGACCAGTGGGCATGAATTCAAGAGCCTTCTCTGATCCAAAGAAGGTCCTCATGAGGGTAGGCAACATCAGCATGATGCTGTCCCTTGTGTCCTGGGTAACTACCTGAGACCTTCCAGTTTCCTCATCTCCAAAGGGTTCTCCTCGGAAATATCTTGTGGCCTCTGCTCTAACAGGAGACTCGGTCTCATCGATGTAGTCTGCAGCGTTCTGGATTAAGGGGACAATAATCCCCTGCAGATCCTGCAGTGACATCTGTTGTGAGGCCTGTTCAGGAACCTCTAGACCTTGGTCTGCAAGTCCCTCCTCGGCTGCCATAATTTCTTCTGGTTGCATGGCAGAGAGTCTGGAGAGTAAAAAGAGGAGAGTTCAAGACCCTATCTCAAAACTTTTTTTGAACTAATTACATAAAAGCATGATTTTATTGATAAAAAAACTTTCACTTTCCTCTTGACATACTATTAAATAGGCCTATGATATAAGCACAGTCAATAACGACTGCAATTGAGAAAAGACAAGGAATGACAAACGTAACCATCACAAAAACAGTCAAGTACCCAGGCGAATACACATACGAGTTGTCCAATGGACACAAAATTAGAATTGTGAGATGCGATGTCCTCAGAGAATGGTCCCTGTTTGCCTACGACAACAATGATAACTCCTACGAGCCCTGCCACCCATTCCATGACACATTCGGAGATGCCAAAGCCTCCCTACCAGAAGCATTGTCTAATATAGACAAGGGAAACATCTCAATGGCAACACTGTAATCAACCCAAGCCCCTTCGGGGGCAGAAAGGAACAGTATGAAAAGAAAAAATTTCAATGACTCAAATGATTCCAAAAGAATCGAACTTGCCAGAAGGTTAAGGGACAGATCAACCATCAATTATGAGAAAGGCATTGTTGAAAAGTATTTCAAGCCCTATGGAAAACAGGCTGAAGCAGATCCTGAATTTGCTGAATTCAGAAATCTGGTTGACAGACACAAAGGAAGGAAAACAGGTTGGTTGAACAGTTCAGGTCATACCATCAATGGATTGATGGAAGCAATGTTTGGATGGGCCAGTGTTGGTGAATGACAAAAGAAAGGACAAGAAAGGCAAATATGAAAAAAGGAAAATGGTACATCAGAAATCTGGATGACGGGCTTGTCACAGATGATGGAGTCACTCCAACGGAATTCGATTCTAAGAAGGAAGCAATGGATCACCTTCAGGTTCATTCAACTAAGAAAATCTTCAGGGGTTTTTATGAAGTGGTGGTAGGTGACGAATATGGCAGAACTCACTGGGTTGGGACAGGGGAAGCCATGAATCTGCAAAGGTGGGAATAGTATGAACTCAAGAATACAAACTGCCGAACCGGAACAGTTAAAGGCTTCACGGTTGAAAATGAGGATGACCCAGCAGCAGTTGGCGGATGCTTTAGGTGTCACCGCCTCCCATGTAAGTAAGTGGGAAAAAGGCAGGGTAAAGATGTCGCGGGGTTACCGGATCGAGTTTAAAAAACTTTATTCAACAACGGTTCTTAACCCTGAAGAACAAACAGACCAATTCATTGAAAGCATTTTGCTTTCAAGAAAGTTTGAAATGGACGTATTCAAAACGATCATTGACCGAATTCATAAAAATGCCAACCCAAAGACCAACACGGGGATCTTAGATGGTCTTGTCGATATGAGAGACATCCATTCCCTTTTGGAATATGCATCACGGATTCATGATTTGGATATTCAGATCACAACTGTAAAACAATGGCATGGGGAGGAGCCTCGACAACTGGAAAACCAAAAATAAAATCGGAACGCAAAATGCTTACCCTCTCCGACATGACTCCTAATGAATTCAAACAGGCTCGGAGTGTTCTGGGCCTCTCACAGACTAAAATGGCATCCAAGCTGGATGTGTCCTACCAGACCATCCAAGCCTGGGAGCAGGGTAGGAATCCAATCAGCAAAGTGGTGGAGATGGCCGTGCTACATCTCTTGAATACATCAATTGAAAAACCTAAGGAGTTATGATGCGAAAAATATTGAGAGATTTGGAAAAGATTGAAGAACTCAGATACACAATGGAAAACGTGTGCACTGACACAAAAACAACTCTCAACCAATGGTCAGATCATCAATTGGTTGAAGAAGCTGAATATGTCCTGTCTTGCTTCTATGAGCCTGGTCACATCAATCATGATGACAGGTTTGGGGATGACAAGGATCTTGCCAAGAATCTGAACAAGCAGATCAGGCTTTTGAAAAAGTTCATCAAGCAGTATAAAACCGAAGACACTGCATGGACCATTCACTTAGAGGCCATGATGAGTGAAAATAGTTTCGGCCAGTCTCAAATAGCCTAAACAATCCCCCCAATAGACCTCTGGAGGGCACCCTCGGCCCTCCTTGACTTCTTTCCCTGTCCATAGGCTGCAGATCCACTGAAAGTCAGGCAGAAAGCATCTGCAGCATCAGGAGAGGCTCCTGAACGTCTTTTCATTGCTTCCTTGGATTCCACCCTGATCAGACCACTGGAAGAATGTGAATATTTCGGAAGAACCAACTCTCCTGCAAGTTTCTCATCTTCTTCTGGAATCTTTACTTCCTTGGTCTCAAGCCATTCCCTTGCTCTCCACCAAAGTTCTGATCTCAGATTAAAACAGGTTGATCCCATTGAGGCCGATTCTGAGACATTGATTCCTACAACTGGGGCACCTAACTCACTGAGTCTATCCACCACGGCACTGCCGAGGCCTATGGAATCAACAAAGATGGTGTCAATTTCATCCTCTGTTCCTCTGGACTCCTCCCAGATTTCCATGACCCGTCCTGTGGTCTCCATGAGATCCAATTTCTTCCAGGTCCTGATAGGTTCCAAGATGTGATTTCCCTGCCTCAAACAGACTGCAGTTGAATCATCGCCAAACCTTGCGACATCGACCCCCATCACCACAGGCTCAGATGCATGAATATCCACATCTCGAACCTGGGCAGACTCAACCAGACCCAGATCAATAAGACTGTCAGAATCCGAGGTTGGAAACTCTCCAAGGACCCTGACTCGGTAGACCGAGGAGGTATCTCCATAGGTCTTTGCCATGTTCTCTGCATAGCTCAGATCTACCCTGTCGGGCCTCACATCGAAGCATGAGACTTTAAGGTTGAACCAGTCCTCTCTGAGCCTGTTGAAGCAGTTATAGAAATATCCTTGTGCCCGTGTAGGATTTCCAATGAGAACCAGAGATGCATGCGGAGAAGTCATGGAGGAGCCCACAGATTCATAAATGGCCTCTGGACAGGCAGATGCCTCATCAACAATGATCAGACAATGATCCGAATGAATTCCTGCAAGAACCTGATTTCCCTGATCGTCTGCTCTTGCAGTCCTGCAGGAGATAAATGCTTCCTGGGGGGCACCTATCAACTCGATTCTCTCCTTGTAGACCTCCAAAAGATCTGTCAATGACTGAGGAAGTTTCCTGATGGTGGCCTTCAACTCTGCCATGAGTGCATCATCCATCTGCTTCTGGGAGGGAGATGTGATCACTATTTTACATGGAAAATGATGGAACAGGAACCAGAGGGCTGTCCACGAGGCACAACTGGTCTTACCTACCCCATGCCCACTTCTTACAGCAATCTGTCTGGTCCTGTGGGCTACCTGATCCATTACAGATGCCTGCCACGGGTCCACATCAATTCCAACCATATCCCTGACCCATCCTGCAGGATCATTGGAATATTTCTGGAGCATCTGGGAAAAGATATTGCTCATCCCTCAAATCCCCAAAGTATCCTTTCAGACTGATGAATCTGCTCCCATGTATCAGGAAGGACATCCACCTTGCCTCCTTTGCTCAAAAACTGCTCCACAGCTTTATCTACGTCCTCATGAGACAATTCTTTCTTTTTCCTCCCCTTCCTCTTCGATGAAAAAGTGGTTTTCATCATAGTTCTCGCTGTTTGACTGCTTTTTCCGAATCCAGACCCCTTTAACCCAGACCTGTTTTTTGTATCCATAATGCTTCCAATATCCTTTCCTCCAAATGGTTTTCCCGTTCCTGCGGTCAGGTCCTCCCAACCAGTTGATGAAACTAAAAATCCTCTTCAATATCATTGTCCTCCTGAGTAATACATTTCTGCGAGTTCCTGCATGGTCACATGCTTCCTTTTTCCATCCACCATGATCCTAACCTTGCCCTTATTGACACAACTGCCCTTAAACCCTGGTTTTCTGCCTGCACCACGGCCCCTCACTCCATCAGGAAGGTTATTGATATGAATCGCTGCCTTTTCCCTCTGCAAACATCCACAGGATCTGGTCAGACCCCTGTCTACAGAACTTTTGTGGATCACTTTCTCTGTCCCACACTCACACCGATACCAGAAATAACTCTGCCAGTACGGTCCCATATGGCTATACCTCAACTTCGTCAATCTGCTTGGTTCTCTCATCAAAACCTTTTTTTTTTAAGTTTGTGGTACTTCCCAGGTTGCCAAACCTTCTCAATAGAAGCATTCAACCGATCCTTAAAACTTTTCTTTACTCGGACTTTGAATTGATAATGCCCAGCATGCCATGCGCCTCCATCCTCATGCCACGGCAGTATTCCATCTGGTCTCATGTTGGACTTATGGAAATTGACTAAATCCGCAATGAGTAAATCCCTATGCTCCTGAGTCAAAAGATGGTCAACAGTGATCCTGCAATCCTCATCACTGATGGGGCTCTTGTAGTCCTTTTTCATCAAAAATTCCAATCCTCCATCATGCACACTGGTATTGGTTCCATCTTGTGCCTGTTTGCCCTCCTAATCGCCTCATATCGGGCCATTTTCTTTTCTCCAACAAATTCATTCCGCATGCACTTCTCAATCTCTTCATAAGACATCTTCAACTGATCCTCATCGGTTCTTCCATCCTCCCACAATCCATCTGTGGGAGCCTGCAGCACAATGTCCTCATCAATTTCCAAAAGAAGTGCCAACTCCTGGACCTCACTCTTCATCAAGTCCCCAATTGGACTCAAATCTACTCCTCCATCTCCCCACTTTGTGAAGAATCCTACTCCAAAGTCTTCCACTCGATTGCCTGTTCCTACAACCAGACCATTTACTGATCCTGCAACATGATACAAGCACATCATCCTGAGCCTGCTCTTCGAGTTTGCAGAAGCATGTCCATCCTTAAAACCATCATGATGCATCACGTCCTCAAACTCCCTGAACGTCATTGTCAATGGAATTACCTTTGCTTTTGCCTTCTCAGGGAAACGATCCTTCAACCACTCAAGATGCAACCGAGACCTATTGGAATCATCCTTTTTGCTCCTTACAGGCATACTCAAAAGATGAACCTTCCTTCCTGTCAGACAACACAATGTACTCACCAAGGCACTGTCTACTCCTCCAGAAACCCCCACGACCAAAGCCTCCTTTCCTGCATCATCTGCATACCCCTCAATCCAATCCACTATCCGACTAATTCTCTTGTCCATCTGCTTTCCTCATTAAATAAATTGCTAAAAAAAGAGCCAAAAAACTGACCCCGAAGTGGGCTATTAATATCCAGGTCATTCCGGCACCTCATGCCCTGTGAAATCCGCCAGAAAATGCCTCAACGTCATCAATAACATCAATGCCCTCAAATCCTCACTCCTCTCCAATGACTCAATCGCTGCATTCACTGTATGCCAAGCATGTTCTCCTACCTCCATCTTGCCCATCTGCTTACCAATGAGCCTCTCAGGGACCTCCCTCATCAAATCCTCAATATTCCTGATATATATCCCTGAAATCTTGTGCTTCCCACTCTCCCACTTGCTTACATGAGAAGGGTAAACCCCAACCTTTTTTGCAAATTCTGCTTGACTCAATAAAAGTTTCTCCCTGATTCGCCTGATTTCTTGTCCTGTCATTTTTTATTTCTTTTTCAAGGGTTATGGGGACTATTCCCCTTCCTCATCCTCTCCAATACCCTCCTATGCGCCCACATCCCAAACTTCCTGCCAGGATTCTCCCTCTGCCACTCCACTACATGGGCGAAATACAAACTCATTGGTAAATTCCCTGCTGGAATTATTTTTTTTATTTTCTTCATGAGTGTTTAGAGGGGGATGGGGGTGTGTCTAGCCCTGCCCTGCCCTGGCCGAGGCTGGGGGGGGGTCTGGCACTCCAGGAACTCAGCCCTGCGATCTGGGTAAGGTTGCGCTCCTGTCTGTATATTCACTGTTTGCAACGGGTTACAGTGCTTCATCAATGCCTTGTTCCTCATTTGTTCCTGAAACCTTGATTTTTTCGCCTTTATTTGAACGTGTGCCTGCGGAGTTGCGGGAAAAAAGACTCTCTCCGCCTTCATCCTCATGCTCAATGGTCTCTCCCTGATCAGGGATCTGTTTCATTCTCTGAGCGAGATCAGCATGGGCTTCGAGGTGAAGTGTGTGAATACTTTGGATCTTGACATCATGCTGAGTCCGTTCTCCGTATACTGTTGGGTTTTGTCTGGATGCCAGCCATTTACGTGCATCAAGAGAGACCTTGGCAGCTTGTGGTTCGATGATGCCTGACTCCACTCGGTCTGCGATCTTGTTAATCTGTTGTTCTTGCCATGCAGCTTGAGCGTGTCGTGCCTGTTCGTACTTGGATTGTCTGACAGGATCTTTGGTGATGTTCTCGTGGAGAGTCCGGTATGGGATCTGGGCACCTGCTGCGAGTGCCGGAAGATTCACACCTTCGGCAATCTGTTCGAATATGTGATCCCAAAAGGATTCATCCTTCATGAGCTTTTGAGCTTTTGCTCTTTTTTCCCGTTTAATGGGTGTTCCTGCCACAATCGATCTCTGTAAGTTGTTGGATGGATTCAATGGCTTTGATTGCTTCATCAAGGGACCTGATTAAGAAATAGAATCCTCCTGCTTTCTTGATAGCCTTCTCGAATGTTTCCTGTTCTAAAGACTGTGTGCCTTTAAGTTGTTTGATTTCGAGTCCTACGAATCGGCCCTTGATAATCACAATGATGTCAGGAAGTCCAGGGCATGGGTTTGGAGTGAAGAATGTTTTTCCAGTCTTTGGATTACCTCTGACAATGGGGCCAGTGTACATCCTCCATGAGAACATCTGATCCTTTGGCTGTAATGTGAGCCAGTTTAGGATCACCGTTTGGATCTGGGATTCCTTCATTGTGGATATCCTCCAAACTTTTTGAAACAGGTTATGGCCACCCTCATGGTGTCCTCTGAGATGCCTGTAAGTTCCTCGGTCTTTTGGTGGATCTTGTAGGCAGCCACTGACAGTTTTGGGTTCTGGTGAACCTGGATGAAGAGCATGGCAAAGGCATGAGCCTGTGAGTATTCTTGTGCGGTCATGCTGCCTGCCTCCAGTTGAGTTCCTTCTCAAAAGAAAGAATGGTTCCTGCCGTGTCAAAGAGCCTGTCTGTGAGGGATCTTCCATAGAGTCTTTCGATCTGGTCTCGGTCCAGGTTTGTAGTGACCATGGTTGGAAGTCCGTTGCTGTTTCTTCCTGATATGATTTCAAAGAGAGTCTCTGCCTCAAAGTCAGATGCCTTTTGTTTCCGATCCATTCCAAGCTCATCAATGATGAGAAGAGGAGTCTTTGTGGTTCTGTTGAGTTGCTCGAACTGTCCATCCCTTTCTGAGGATCTGACTGAGGTCCTCATTCTGGAGAGGAACTTATGCCACCTGATGAGCTTGATGGTGAACCTTTTTAGTTTTGCTTCTCTGCCAATGGCGCAAGCAAGAGCAGTCTTTCCAGTTCCAGGAGGACCATGCATGGTGATGTTTCGTCCTCTTTCAGTGAAGTTCCTCAGAGTATATTCCAGAGGGATCTTCCCCATCTGCCACTTGAATGCCTTGAGGTTTTCAATAGTGACCTCTCGAAATGCATAGAGATCAGCCTGTGAGAGTTGATTATTCCATTGATCCATCAGTGCCTGTTCTGAGGGTTTAATGGTCACATTCTGGTTTCCATCCTTGTCCAGGGTGAATCTGTATTCATTCCCGTCATCCTGGATTTCTGTGTATTCATCCTTGATGAATCCTGTGATTGGGTCTCCCTGGTTCCACCATTTTGAATATGCCTCTTTTCCTTTCTCAGAACAGTTCGGAAGTATCTTTTCTCGGAGTATTTGCATCATTTTTGGATCATAGTGTCTGTTTTTCGCAGGAATGTTCTCAATTGGCATATGATTGTCCTTTTATCTTCAGTGAATCTTCGTAGTCCTTGAGTAGGTCTGTGTCTTTTCCGTAGTGTTCAGATGCTGGTTTCCATCCTCGGTCCTCTGCAGAGAACTGTCCTTGCTGGGCAGGCCTGTGAGGTTCTGCCTGATACTGTCCTATGAGGTCTTCTGCTGGATTTAAAAAAGTGGATGCATGTGGGACCTTCTCACCAGACTCACGTTTCTCTAAGAAAAGATGTCGAGTGGCCAAGTCTATTTGATCAACCGAGTATTTTTTGCGGTTGGCTAGATATCTTCTGCAGGCCTGTTGTTTTTTCCCTGCAGGACTGCTTGATGTTTTTTTATATCGTTCAAACCATGATTCAAATTCGACTGTATATTCCTCGAATGTAATGAGAGGAATACTCTTCTCTTTCTTCTTAGTATTCTTGTTTGTGGTTAGTTGCTGGTTAGTTGCTGGTTGATCTGCTGGTTGGTAACCATCAACTTTGACCTGATAAAGTGAGTAATTGCAGACCTCTACGACTGAGAACTTGTTGGTTGATAACTGGGGGACCCTTGCGAGGGCCTTGCTACCCCCTAGTATCATCAATGCGGTCCTGATGTTTTGCTCGCTGAGACCTGTTTCTTCTGAGGCCTTTTTCCTGCCCATGATAAAGCACCCTCTTGGAATAATCATGGCTTTGCCTCCATGCTGAACTTCACGCTCTTCCCGATTTGCCTTAAGCAGGCAATACTGGAAAAAATGCCAGACATAAGGTTTTTTAAAGAGAGGATTCTCCAAGGCCTTGCGATGCATCTTAATCCATCCCTCACTCATCTGAGATCCTTTAGGGTCCATCCCCGTTGAGCCTGATACTTTCCGTTTGCATAAAATGGAGAAAACCTCGCTGATCTTTCGTTGAGCATATCCATCTTCAACAGTTGAAGGAGCCAGATTGCTTCCTTCTCGATCACGTTCTTGCTCATATTCTCAGGCCACTGCCTTGAGTTCATGGAACCAAGATATCTTTTCAGGAAAATCAGATCAGGGACCAGGATCTTGGTAGATCTATGGATCAGAACAGAGTGAAGGAAGTCAACTTCATCGGCAGTGGTCCATGTCCTTGATGTATAGTTCGCTTTGTCCTTGTAGACCCTACTAGGATCAACGCTATTGAAAGTTTTTTCTGGCTCCATGCCTTTTATGCCTCTTGGCTAAAAGTTTTTAAATAGGGTAGTTTTATGCTGTTTCTGGAATAGATGCTCTTTTGTTTAGATCATCTGCACTGGGATTGGCCTCTTTATCTCCATCCTGATAGACCCACTCACCAAGATCTTGCTCGAATCTCATTCCAACAGTGGAGTCATCTGCATAATCTGCAGCAGCAGCAAGTCTGGTGTGTTCGATGCGGTCTCCTTCCATCGGCAGTCTTTTGACCAATTTCCTGATACACGTCTTTTTGGCCATCTCTGCCCTGTGGTTTTTCCATACCTCAGAGGTTTTCTTGCCGATCTTCTCCAGGAATTCTGTGATATCACTCTCTGACATCACCTCGAAATCAGAGGCCCCTCCTGGAAGTTCTGCAGAGGCATAGTATCCAATGACTTTCCCTCGGTCCTTGGTGATATCGATCTTGTGAACAAGCCTCCAATTGGAACCCTGTTCTACTGAGAAATCATCGTTCTCCCTGATCTCTGCGCCCTTGATGGATCTGACCAATCCAGACTGAAGGCAGAGTTTGATCAGGCCCCTGTATCCTGGGATTAACTGGAGTTGTTTTCCGTAAGGAATTAAATAGGCCAACCCTTGAACAGAGTTAGGGACTAAACCCATTTGACAGGCCTCGGTCACGACCCTTAGTATGCTTTCCTTGTTACAGTCCAGAATCTTCGGGTTTTTGCTGACTTCTGTCATCACAACCCTCTGGACTAAATCGGGCTTTATGTGTTTTGGAAGTGCCATAGAAAATTGATCTTCCATTTTTACTAAATGATTTCTTAAATCGTTGCTATCCATTGCTGTCACCTTCTTCACAGATTTGGCAGATTATTCGTTCATGATCATAACTACAGAAGTCATCATCACATTCTTTGCATCTTAGTTCGATGGCCCCGTTGAATTCCTCTGGGGTTTGTAGTTTCCAAGAGTCGTAACTCATTTTTTTACTGGAAAAATACGTTTCATTCTGTTGGAAAATCTGCTCCGTAAAGAGGGCTTTTCCATGCCCTTGATAATGTTTTTTATTTGCGTATCCATATTTTTTTCTTGTCCGTATTTGTTAGATGCAGAGACTCGAATTGAATCTCTGCTTAGGAAAAATGAACTCATTCCAATAGACTCCTGTCTGCATGACATGATTGCCTTCAGTCTCAGGAGTCTTGTGGAACATGAAATGAAAACGAGGAGGTTTTTGATACTGCCACCTTCCCCTGGGCAGATGATCCGATTGAGATCAAGTGGATGCCTTCCTGTTTGGAAATTATCCTCCATGGATCGATGACCACAGAACCGGATGGGAATCTGTAGTCCAGGAAGACATCATGATTGCAGCCAATGAAAAAAACCTTGGGTCTGTCCAAGGGCGGTTTCTTGGCATCTAAATGAGGATCATAAATCTCAAGATCATCTCTAATCCTGAAATTTTCTTTGATAATGTTTGCCAAAAGAATTGCTGGACTTCCAACTGTTAAATTGGTTTCTTTCTTGAAAGTCGCTCCAAGGATCACAGGAGCCAGACCTGTTTTTCTGCATTGAAAGGCCATGATGTCAGCAAGCCAATGGGTCTGCTTTTCTCTCTGTTTCATCAGGGAATCATACCAGTCAAAACTCAGATTCATCTTACGGGCTAGGTAGCTGAGAGCTATATTGTCACGAGGATGACAGCCTCCACCATCTCCCATGCCCCCCCTCAGATATTTAGGACTGATTAGTCTCTCATCTGCCATGCACAGAGCATCCATCACCACATCACAATCGATATTTCTCAACTTATGACTTAGCTCCATAATTGTGTTGGCTATTGCAATCTTTGAGGTGATGAAAGTGTTATATGAGACCTTGATCATCTCTGCCTCTTCTACAGTGCATTTGAAGACAGGCTTGTCATGAAGAGATGAATAAAATTCCTCAACCTGATCTGCTGCCCTAGGATCATCTACTCCAAGAAGGACGAATTCAGGATTCATGAAGTCTTTAATCGTGGTCCCCATAGCTATGAAAAAGGGGTTGTAGCAAAGGCTAATATTCTCATTTAAAACGGGCCTGATCTGCTCCTCGATGGTCCCTGGCAGAACAGTAGAAATCACAACCACAATTTTGGGCTCAGTGATATAATCAGAGAGTTCCTGAAGTCCGTTTCTCAAATATTCATAATTGAAGTCAACTCTGGTCTCTGGCAGTTTTGTGGTTCCCTCATACATCGGATCATGAGGAGTCTGTATGGCAACGAAAATGATGTCTGAATCCTGGGCCACTCGCTCGACAGAGACCAATCTCGCTAATGTCTTGTCAAGAAGGGCTTGTGCCCCTTCCTCTTTATAAGGCAGGGACCTTGTGCGTAGAATCTTTGCTACGACTGAGTCAGGGTCATATCCAATGATCTCATGACCTTCGGCCTCCATGGACAACGCACAAGGCAGGCCCAATTTACCGAGGCCCAGGAATCCAACTTTCATTGCTTGTCCTTTTTATATATTGTTCAAGTTTTGCTGCATCGGCTTTTCTTTCAGGTGCCTTCTCAGCATAAATATTCTGCGGTTTATCCAATCGATGTCTCTCCAGACGTTCTTGATGTGTCCTGTCCCAGAAATGTTTTCCTGCAATAGGATGCATGTGTTCGATCAGCAGATCCTCCAGATAGATTTTTCTTCCGATCATGTCTGCCACCTCATTGAGCCAAGTATCGTTGTAATCTGATGAGAAATAAGGAGGGACGAAATAGCCTACTGTCTCAACCCAGTTCCTATGAAGGAAACCATGGGTCAGGAATTTAGTGTGAGGAGGATGAAGACCATCTTGTCCTCCAACAAACAGGATTTTGTCTTTGTGGTTTCGATACTGAAACGTGACCATCTCATCCCAGTATTTAGTCCTGAAGATCAGGTCATCTCCTGCATGGAAAAAAATATCTCCTGATGCCTTCTCAAAGGCCTTATTCCAGGCCTGAGAAAGATTAATCCTTGGACCAATGACTGCATTTACATCCGAAATTAGCTTTAGTTTCTCATGCTGATCAATAGAGTCCTGATCATCGTCATCGATATAGAAGATGAACTCATAATTATTCCATTCAGAGGTATCAATGGCTGACTGGACCAGATTCTCCATAAAATCAGGCCTGCCCCTAGTCGGGCAGAGGATGCTGATCAGTTCACTCATAAAACGCCCACTGAGGAAGTCTTACTTCAAAAATTCTTGGGTCATATCCCATAATCCTCTCGGACTTGGGTTGCTTTATCCATGCATGATAAGACTCAAGTTTGTCCTGAACCCACTGACGGCATAGATCCATGGACTCTTTTTCCAAGGTATAAATTCCGATTAAATGAGGAGGTTCTTTTTCTACTGCGACTAGGATGGGAGCAAACCATTCTCCTGTTATCACTCTGAGACCTCTCTGATAAAAGGCCATTTGTTTGCCGTATCCATATTTTGCTATATCTTTAGGGAAATGTTCCTTTGAGGCCTTTACACAAGTCTTGAGATCAACAAAGATTTTCCTGTTGGGCTGTAAGCAATCCATGCGGATCTTCATGGCAAGTTTATCCTCACCAAATTTTTCATTCCAATAGGCAGAACACTCACGATGTCCCTGCATTAAAAGGCCTTTAGCCCTTGGGTGTGCCTTCACGGCCTCCCTAATCCCATGCATCCGTTCTGCTTCTATTTTCAAAATCACATCCTTGGAAGAGGTTTCAGCCAGTTCTTGATATGCCTTGGTTTTTCTTGATTTAACATCAATCACCTCGAATCCTTTTGAAAACTTGTCTTTACCCTCCAACGTCAGGACATGAGTTCCCCTTCCAAAAGAAAGGGCAGCAGTGTCCTTGTCCTCACTTTCTGCCAAAATAGGTGCCTCTACCCACTTCTTTAGATAGGAAAAATTCAATGCTCTTTGCTTCCTGTACGTCTTAAAAGTATGCTTTTTGACAATCCTGGTTTTTCTCTTTATATTCATGGTTCTTGTCCTATTCCTCGGTCAGTGATATTGCGGTCCTGGCCGAGGATGTTTCAAAATGGGATTTCATCTTCTTTTTGATCTGCAGGCGAACCAGTTACTCTAGGTCTTTCCTGAACTTCATCTACTTCCATTGTTGCCCCTGAAGGGGACTGATAGACCTTTCCATGCTCCACAGGAGTGGCCTTGGAAATAACTTCAATTGAACTTCCATTGAGACTGTTGAAAACCCGTCTGGGTCTGCCGTCATTTGGAATCCACTCACGTCCTCTAAGTTGAAATCTGACGTTCACAATGTCTCCCTCAATGATGTCATCTAGGGCCGAAACTCTTTCTTGTGTGAACTCAAATTCATTCATCTGAGGCCAATCTGTTCCAGTCTCCAGTTCCAAAGATCTCTTTTGAAATTTTTCTGAAAATCTTTCTGTCTGCCCAATCCGCAGAACTGTTCCTGCTATAGTAAAATCACTCATCCTGCTGCCTTCTTTCTGATATTCATCAATCGTAATTTGCGTTCTGCCTGTTGGTCTTGAAGGACCTCTTGCTTCCTTAACGCTGGTGTGAGTTCCATACGGAGGGCATGAATCTCATCTGCTAGTCTATTCATGGCCTCTGTTTGCCTATCCGATTCTTTCTGCATATTTCTCCACGTCTTTTTTCAAAAAAGCATAGTGCCCAGAGGGCAAGAGACTATGCTCGATTTTCGGCAAATGAGTTCTGCGAAATTTAGATTCTGAGACTTCCATCATCCTTGCAGCTTCACTTACAGAAATAATTTTCTTGTCCTTGTTCATAATTACTATATGATCATGTTTACACGTTAACAAATAAACATGCCCCTTAAATACGGGCAGAAATATTTATATCCAAATAAGTTAACAATTGTCAAACATTTTTTTCAGGAGAGTCATGAGCGAGATCAAAAGTTCTTTAAATTTCAACAATAAAAGGCAGATCGTAGAACTCCGCATCACTGTCCCAGGTCACCCAGAGAAACGGGTGAAGATGATTTCTTATCAGGATCTGGAGGTCAGAGGATTGACCGAGAACACTGTCAACCGAGTCACAGAAGGTGTCTATTCCTACAAAAGGGAGCCAGCATCCATCAGAGAAAAAAGAATAGACCTATTGGATTCATTGCTCTTGGAAAAAGAGCAAGAGGTCACAGAAAGACTAGGAAATCCTTCTCACGGGATTACTGTTCAATATATCGTAGATCAATGGCAGAGGACTGTTTATCCGAAACTAAAGACAGGAAACAAAAGGAACAGATCCCCATTATTGGGATGGCAAAAACTTTGGATGGATCTTGTGGGTCACAAGAGGGCAGATGAGTTGAATCTCTATGATGTCAATGAAATAACTCAAGGATGGCAGGATCTAGGCCTTAAGGGTTCAACAATCAACTCCAGAATGGTTTCACTCTCCAGAGTCTATGCATGGGCAATGAAGAGCCAGAGATATGCCTTGGAGTGGAAGAATCCTTTTAAAGGGGCGACATGGTATGAAGTTGATAAAAAGGTGATCTATCTCACACCTGATGAGGTGGAAACACTCATCCCATTTCTGAGAGAGTCAGAGACTAAAGACCTTCATGATGCGGTGTTGCTTGCAATCTTCACAGGGTGCCGATCTTCAGAACTTTTCAACTTAACATGGAAACATATTGACAAAGATGACGGAGTTGTGAGATTAATGGAACGCAAGGGTGGGGACAACCATTCTGTGAATCTTGGGTCTCAGGCTCTTCAGATCCTTCGTAATCGCTCAAAGATACGAACTCTTGGGAATGATCTTATTTTTATCAATCCAAGGACTCAGAAGGCTTATGGTGATTTAAATGAGTCTTTAAAGAATGCATTGAGAAAGGCAGGAATAAAAAAGCCTGGATTCTCTTGGCATTGTCTTCGTCACACTTGTGCCAGCCTACTGGCATCAGAGGGCTTCTCATTGATGGAGATAGCCAATCACCTTGGCCATAGAAGTCTCAAATCCGTTGAGTGCTACGCACATTTGGCCAAGGATCATAATAAAATCACCGCAAATGCTTTGGACAAGCGTTTGAAGGTAGTAAACCTTTAGAAAGAACATGTGGAAAAATACGACAAAGACAGGCTCCTTGATGATGAGGCTGTCTATAAAAGACTTCGAGAGTGTTCCTCTGTTTTACAGATGAATAATGAGGAGCTTGCTGAAAAGTTTGGAATCAGTAAGGCATACCTTCAAAAAATGCTGTCTGGCAAGAATGCTATTTCAGGATCTGCCATAAAGGCATTTATTATAGGAGGCTTAGATGTGCAGTATATCTTCACAGGTCAATCAGACCGTGAAGAAATAAATAAATTAAAGGCTCAAATAGAGACTTTAGAGGGGTTAATTAGAAAGGCTTACAAAGGAGAATAAATGATCAAACGGAAGAAGATTTTTAGATTAGTTGAAGGAGACTTTGATCTATGGATATTTTTAGGTGATAAAATTGATCAAATTTGTAAAGACCATGATGGACGTTGTTTTGATAGGTCTTTCAATTCAGTCGCTCGGACTTGTTCATGCAAAATTGAATTTAATGATTTGGCAAGCCAGGACAATGCCATCATAAAGGTCATTAAATTAATTCATGACAATGGTCTAGAAGAGGAAGTTATTTTTTCTGAGGATCTGGTTTTGAAGGAACTGGCAGAAGCTGCTGGAGTTGCCTGAAAAATTTGTTCCTCAGATGTTCCTGGATTTATGCAGAAAACCTTGATGTTCCCGTATGTTCCTGAAGTTTGATAAAATACCTTCCTTCCTCTAACCCTAGTATTTGCAACGGGTGAGTGGAGCGAGAAACGGGATTCGAACCCGCGACCTCGACCTTGGCAATGTTGAAGATTGATGTTGGAAGGTTATGAAATCATTGACAAAACACAGGATTCATACGGGGATGTTCCTGGTTTTGTTCCTAAAATTAGCCTAATAAGTGAATATGAAAATTCAAGAATACAAAGAAAATTACGATTGGCAAGGGCTTGTAAATACCCAAAAAATTACTGAAGAAATATTGCAGGAAAATCTTGATTGGACTCTCTGGGGTACTTTACCTGGAGACCTACGTCTTTATGATGATACAGGTCTTGAGATTTTTATCAGAGAAGAATCTGATGGAAATTATTTACTCCTCAGTGGAGAGTAAACCTTCAGGTTCTCCTCCATATTTAGCATTTAATGAAGCAGCAGCAGTAAAAGGAATAGCTAGAAAATTTGCCTTACCTCTCAGGAGATCTTTAAGAAGATCCTTTGGTTTTACTCCCATTTTTTGGGCCGTAGTCCGTAGCATATTGTCATAGATTTCCATGAAAGGAATAGGTCTTGATTTAAGGCCTGTGATATCCCCTCCCCCAATCCATGCAGAAGCCTGATACTGAGCAGGCTCCAATCCTTTTCTTGCTGCCTCGATCTGTTGAGGTTGTTCAATGATCTTGTATGCTTCTGGTGATGCACTGTCCAAGTGTTCCATATTTGTAAATAAACGAACATTATGAACATCCCCAGTAATTGGTCTGTAATTGCCTTGAAGGTTTTGAGTGTAGGAAGGGATCTTTTGGCCTTTGTTAATATCTACCTGATTGGTTAATTGCCTTTTTGCTAAGTCCTTCATGTTTTTAAGACCAATATGCCCATACCCAGTTCCTTTCAATTGAGCATTTTCAATATCGGTAAATGTCGCAGGATCATCAAGAAACCTATTATAGAAATATTGACCTCTACGTATCTGCTTTGGGACTGTATCCTGAATTGACATCGGTGCATTAATCTTGATGTAATTCTGAAACATTTGATCCCCTTGAGGGCCATATTCGTTTATGAATGCAGCCCTTAATGGTTGCAGATTAAACCACTCCATTCCTCCCATGGGAATCCCTTTATCAACTGCCTCATTCATCCTGTTCATGGTCTTTCTAGTAACATAAGGCTCAAAGGTTTCTTTAGCTCCTTTTGTTGGTTCTCTTCTTGGAAGATCTTTCTGTGGGACACTGGGAGGTTGATCCAGATTCTGCAGATTAAAATAGGTATTTGATGGAGGTGTATATTTTGTGCCTGTGACCACAGATGCGGATTGGGCCTTTGACTTAGAAACCTTTGGAGCCTTGTATGCTTTAGCTAAAGCCTTTGCCCCTTTAACAGTTCCACCAAACATTCCTCCAGGATCTAATGTGAGGGACTCCATTGCCTCGGCATCATCCAATAATGATGATAAAGGGGCATTTGTGTCCAATGGTTGGCTCATACTCTGGACTGCAGGATTGTTTGGATTTAGCAAACCCATTCCTGACTGTAGCCACATATCAAATGCATCTTCTACAGTGTCAAAAATCCCCTGCTGATATTCCTGACCTAAATCTCTATTTCTTGGGTATGTACTCATATCACCATTTCACTAATTTTGGTTCATCAATAATCCAGGCAAGGCTCCTGAAGCTCCTGACCCATAAATCATATTACGTCTGCTCATATTCCCTCTTCTGTTAAGTTCCTTCTGGAAATCAAGAAGTTCTCTCATGGTCCTTCTCTGAGCCTCTGGTCTCATGTCAAAAAGCATGGGGGCCATTGAATCAGTCACTCTGCCCTGAGTCTTTTCTTGCACCTTTCTGACAACAGGTTGAGCCACTCGACTGGCAATTGATTGCTGGACTGTTGTCTGAGGCATCAATAAATCTGCAAGAATCTGAGGTGCAGCATTCAGGTCCATCATCTCTGCCTGAATTCTTGATGTTGGTGATCCTCCAAGAACCACGTCCTGGGTTCGTTTGGCATTGGCCTCACGTTCCATCTGAGACTTGAGGGTCTCAAAAGCATCATCTGTTTTGGTCACTGCTCGGATCTTGTCCCTGAACTGCCTGTTTCCAAAAATCACTTTGACAAGGTCCCTGCTATCTGCTGCTCGGTCCATCAGTTGCCTGATCGAATCCATGGCACCAGAAAGGTACATATCCCTCTCTGAGTCACTGAGCTTATTGATCTGTTTTGTAGTCAATCGAGGATCTTGTTTCCAGAAATCACGTCCTGCATCTATGGCATCCTTCAAAGCAGAGTCTCCAGCGAATATGTCTCTGGCTTCTCTATAAAGGTCATTTTGAGAGTCCATCTCATCCAACAGGGTCCTCTTTGCATCCATCAATTTTGATCCTCGATTTTTCTGCCCAGATCTGAATGATTCTGAGATATCATCATCTAAGGACATCTTGATTGAGTGCAAATTCTGGAAACTAATTGGAGAATCAATGGTGATGGGTGCCTCTCCTGGTCCAAGGTCTGCAGATGCTTTGGTAATGGATTTCTTCATCAAAGGACTTTCCAGAAGATCATTGATTATTGAAGACT
>TARA_R110002020_G_scaffold10801_22_pt1 | contig 29672 bp, 44 predicted proteins | sample TARA_R110002020 | Tara Oceans TARA_R110002020 (sample SAMEA4396489) | marine metagenome | biome: Westerlies Biome; feature: [MES] marine water layer (ENVO:01000295) within the mesopelagic zone...; material: water (ENVO:00002006), including particulate matter (ENVO:01000060) such...
CCTGAATTCACGGCCATGGAAAGGATGCGCAGGAGAGCGGAAGCGGCAGGGCAGTGACCCCTGCAGCGCCCGGTTTGCGGAGCCGGGCGGACACGCAGTGAACGGTCGAAGAGGACGTTTTTTTATGAATTTTCCCACGACGCCTACAATAGCGGTTCTCAAGAATGTCACCGCAGCCATGGTGCTGCTGGAAACACTGAAAGCCCGGCCAACCGGTTTGCCCGGCCTGGGCGTCATGTCGGGGCCGTCCGGCTTCGGCAAGACCATAGCCTGCCAATATGCACAAAATGAGCTGGGGGCGATCTATGTCGAAGCCCGTAATTACTGGAGCCGCAAGACCTTCTGCGAGCAGCTGCTGATCGAACTTGGGGTCAACCGGCCGCGGGGCACCATTGCCCAACTGATGAATGAAATCATCGCCATCATCGGCAATGATCCCGATCGCCCTTTGATCATCGACGAGGCTGACGTCCTGGTTGATATCAAGGCGATCGAGCTGGTCCGCGACCTCTACGAGACCACCCAGGTGCCGATCCTGCTGGTCGGTGAAGAGCTGCTGCCGCAAAAGCTGGCCGCTTTCGAGCGGGTACATAACCGGGTGCTCGACTGGGTGCTGGCCGAACCCTGCGATGCCGAGGACACGGTCGCTCTCGCCGCCATTATCTGCCCCGGGCTCTCCCTGTCGCGTGACTTGCTGGAACAGGTGCGCCAGCAGGCCGAAGGCCGCGCGCGCCGTATCGTGGTCACACTGCACGAAATCGCACAATTCGCGCTGCGCGAAGGCACAAGCAGCCTTGATGCCCGCAGCTATGGCGGCAGGCTATTTACGGGCGCGGCGCCACGACGTCATGCGCGGGTGTCGTGATGGCCATCCGTCTCAATGTCCGGCTCGCCAAAGGCGAAACCGCGCCCAGCACAAACGAACTGCTGGCTGCCACGCTGATGGGCCTGGTTGAGGTCGGTCAGCATTTTACCGCCGGCGAATTGCGTCGCGCCGCACAATTGACCCAACAGGGTGCAACCAATCGTTTCCTTCGACACCTTAGAGCCGAAGGAGTGGTTACTGGAGCCCCACGGGCCGGACGCTATCGACTGGCAAAGCCTGTTCCAGCGGTTTTGCCACGCACTGTCGACGGCGTTTCTAACCAGGCTCACCAGCACGTCTGGAATGTACTGCGTGGATCGCAAGGACGCAGCGGTATCAGCCGGAGCGATCTGCGCCTCTTGGCGTCAACGGAAAGCCTGGCCCTTGATGAGAGTATCGACTTCTATCTGACAGCGCTTGTGGACTGTGGAATTCTGCGCGAGGACGAAAAAGGACTGCGGCTCTTGCCCGTCCACAATACGGGGCCGCTGCCGCCGCGCATCTATCGGGCCATCGTCCCTGTGGACGCCAATCGACGCGCCGTGTGCGTCGCGGAGACTTTGGCCCAGGAGGTGACGCGGTGAACCGGGGGCCCGCGCCGGGCACCCGGTCAGAGCAGCGTAGCTTTGTCGAGAAGGCCATGTTGGCATGGGGCGAGCCCTGCCCGCCCTGGGTGGTCGCCCTGGCCGAGCTGGCCGATAGCCGGCGGCTGAAGGCTGCCGGCGAAGCCATCGGCTATTCAGGCAGTCTTGTCTCTACCGTGCTGTCCAACGCGTATCAGGGCGACATCGACAAGGTGCGCCAGAAGGTCATGGGGGCGCTGATGGGCGAGACCGTGCAATGCCCTGGCCTTGGTCACACGATGAGCCGCAAGACGTGCCTCGACTGGCAGGACAAGCCTCGGGCGAGCACCAGCTCGCTGCGGTCGAGAATGTACCGGGCCTGCCGGAACAACTGCCCCAACTTCCGCAGGGGAGGCAGCGATGGGCAATAGGTTCAACGCCGACCTGGCCGCGCTGCAGGATCTGCTGCGCGAGGTGATGTCGACCTGGCGCTATCATCGGACCGGCGTCAGGCCGATCCGTGACGCCAAGGCCTTCGAGGACATGCTGGTGTCGGCCAGCTTTGCCCTTGCAGAAGCGCGGCTCAATATCCTGGCCTATCAGCGCGAAACCGACCGCCTGCAGGTCGACGCTCAGCAGCAGCTCGACCACAGTGCGGCGGTGTTGCGCGAGACGGTGAGCCTGTTCGATCGCCTGTTAGGGGCGCCGGCGCCGCCGATCGTCCCCAGCAAGATCCTGGTCTTTACCGGCAGCTATCGGCCGGTCCCCGCCAACGACGTTCCTGCGCCAGGCGGTGCCGCATGACCGGGACCGACCCAATCGACCAGATCGACGCCCTGGTGGTGGCGCGGCGCATCCTGACGCAACCGCGCACCTTCCGGCTGTCCACCCATGAAACGCTTGCCCTGGCCGGCTGCCTGCTTGGGCTCGACCAGATCATCGACGAGCTGGAGACCCGACCCGCTCCGGCAACCAACCCCGCTTCAGTCCAACCGGCAACCAATGCCCGGCTGGCAGCGGCGATCGCCCGTTTCGTCAAACAGCACGAGGCCGCGCTCCGGAAAGGCGCGATCGCCGACAGCAGTATCGAGGCTTTTCACGCCCTTAAAACCGTCTTTGAAGAGGAGTTTCCCCATGCCTGAAACCAATGCACAGGCCTCTCATCCCGCACCAATGCCCAGCGGCATCGAGGAAATTGGCGGACAGCAGTATATGCGCGACGGCCGCGGTGCACTGCTTTCGCTCAAAGTGATCAAACCGGCCGACAGGCTGCAGGACGAAATCGTCCGCAAGATCGTCGGCCATGCCCGTGAGCTGTCGGCCCAGGTCCGACGCTTCAAGGGGCACACATTCGAGGACCTCAGCGCGTTCGACAGCCTGCTGGCCCAGGAATACCAGGTCACGCGCGGCGGCCGGAAAGGCAACCGGACCTATATGAGCTTTGACGGCCTGTTCAAGGTACAGGTCGCCATGGCCGACAAGATCGACTTCGGGCCGGAGTTGCAGCAGGCCAAGCCGCTGATAGATGCATGCCTTACCGAGTGGGTAGCCGAAGGCCGGGACGAAATCCGCGCTCTGGTGACCCGCGCCTTCAATGTCGACCGCGAGGGCCAGATCAACAAGGCCGAGCTGTTCATGCTGCTGCGGCTGGACTTCACCGATGAACGCTGGCTGCGCGCCATGGACGCCATCCGCGCCGCGATCCGCGTTGTCGGGGCCAAGCAGTATTTTCGCTTCTACCAGCGCCCGACCACGGATGACGACTGGACATCCATCACCATCGACCTCGCCAAAGCCTAGGAGGCTGCCATGAACTATGCGTCATCATCTGCGGACCTGCATGAGCGGGCCAAGGAGCCGGTACGGGACCACATCACTATCGCCCGCAATGGCTATGCCGGCGAGCTCGACTGCACCGAGCTGGCGATCAAGATCATCGACCTGCGCATGGAGAATACCGAGCAGGAAATCGCCCGCTTGCGCCGGCTCTATGCCGAGGACCGGCGGGAACTGGAGGGCTTGCTGCTGGTCAAGCGGGCGGCCAAGCGGGCGGTGGCGGAGCTCGATGGGGTGGCGCCGTGAACGGGGCACGCCGACAGTTCAACTGGACCGAGGAGGCCGTCGCCGAACTCAAGCGCCGTGCAGCAGAGGGCCAGTCGGCATCCCAGGCTGCCCGGGCCTTGGGGGTCAGTCGCAACGCGGCGCTGGGCAAGGCGCATCGGCTCGACCCGGTCGTGCATTTCAGCGGCACCGCGCCCATGGCGGGCAACAGCAACCATGGTCTGGAAGGGCGCGCCGCATCGACGCGCCACGTTCGATGCAAGCCACTCTTGCCGCCGAGCAGCGTCCCGTTGAAGCGAACGACGCCGGCTGTGGCAGAGAAAATGGCCGCGGACTATCGCGCCAGTCCACGGCGCCAGACGGCCTTCGATCCGGCTTGTGCGCCGGAAGGCGCGCTGCTGGTCGCGCTGCTCGATCTCAAGCCAGGACAATGCCGGTGGCCGCTCTATGAAGACGGCCCCAAGCTATTCTGCGGCGGCCCGGTGACGACACCGGATCGGCACGGACAACCCGAGACCTATTGCGATCACCATCTGGCGCAGCGGCGACCACAGGTGCCGCTATGACCACGGCGAAAGGCGGCCGGTTCGGCGCTATTCATGCCATGAAGCGGGAGCTGGGCCTGGACGATGGTAGCTATCGCAGCCTGCTGAAACGCGTCACGGGCAAGACATCGCTAAGAGACATGAGCCCGGACGAGCTGGGGCTGGTGGCCGGCACCCTGCGCGACCAGGGCGCCGGCCGTCAGTCCAGGCTTGGTGGACCCTATGGCGCCAAGTTACAGGCGCTGTGGATCTCGGGCTGGCAGCTGGGCGTGGTGCACAATCGAGCCAATGCGGCGTTGCTGGCCTTCATCAAGGCGCAGACCGGCATCGAGCACACACGATTTCTGCGCGACCCCAAGGATGCGCGCAAGGCTGTCGAAGCCCTCAAATCATGGCTCACCCGCGAGGCTGGCGTCGACTGGTCGATATCTCCCGACCCGCAGCACTGCGTGATCGCGGCGCAGCTCAGGCTGCTCGCGATGACGGAAGGCGATATGATTGCCCTTGATGGCGGTGCCGACCTGACGCGGGGCCGCGACCGGCTCGCAGCCATGCAGACGCTTGGCAGCTGCATCCGCGCCAATAGGGGCCGTGCGTAATGGCTGCGTGCCCTGCGGACATAGCAGTGTCAGCGCGGCGATCGCCTGCCGCGAAAGGCGCATCAGCGCCATTGTTCTGCAAGACCGACAATAGCGGGCAGCCCCCGCGGGCATTTGAGGGAGGTACAGGTGGACCAAGATGGGACGATGGAGCAGGCAATCATGCAGCAGGCCGATCGCCAGGCCTGGAGCGAGGCCTATCCGCTGCTTTGTCAGGGCAAGGCACTGGCGCTGTTGGACAGTCTGGACGGCTATGCCGTCGAGCTGGAGCGCGGCATCTTTGGGGCAATGCTGTCGCGCCATTTTGTCGAGGCGCAACTGGCCGGCCTTGTGGTGCCGCTTGGCGACGACCGGCTGGGCTGGCGCGGCTTTTACGGCGACGCTGGCGCGAAGCCATAGCTGACGGCGACCCGACCGATCTGGGTGCAATGGGCCGTCTTGGCGGATGCCGACATGGACTCCTGCTGGTAGCGATGGCCATCGGTCATGGTGGACAGTGTGGAGGGGAACGCCATGTCGTCAGCGGCGACCTTGGCCTCAATGAAGGCAGCGATGGCCGCCTGGTCAAAGTCAAAGCCACAAAAATCCTCCGCTGCCAGAACGGAGCCCAGCTGGCTGGCCAGCATCATGCTGTCAACATCGCTCTGGGCATGGGTCTGGGCGGGCATAGCAAGCAGCAGGGCGGCGAACAGGTATGGGCGCATTGGCTCCTCCGGTCCGCCCACTTTAACGGCAGGTCCGCTTGATGAACAGGCCAGGCCATCATGTCGGGCGCGGATGCCCGTTTGGCGGTCGGCGGGAGCGACGGCATTGACAGCGGCGCTGACAGTGCCGGCGCATGTGCAGCCCTATGTCGAGGTCCTGGGCCTGGAACTGACCGTCGCCCTGCTGCTGGAATGCGGCGGTGCACCGCTCTATCTGCCCGACACAAGGGGGCTGGACGACAGCCGTATCGTACAGGTGCTGGGCAAGGACAGGGCCCTGGCTTTGGGCAGGCATTTCGGGCGGGGCCTGGTCAAGGTGCCGCTGGCCAAGTCCTTTATTGCTGCCTACTATTTGAGTCAGAATGTGCCGGTCGTGGAGATTGCCCGGCTGCTGCATGTCGACCGCAGCACGGTGCAGCGTTGGCTGCCCGACCGTCCGGGCCGGCAGCTGTCCCTCTTCGACTGACGCTGCCGCATAGGCGGCAAGGCTATCCATCCCGAAAATCGGCGACTTTGGAGGCATCCCGTCAGTCGAGGTGCCCGCCATGGTCGCTGCCAATGCCAATACCAGCACCGCCTTCCAGCGGTGCCACCCCAAAACCGCCCAATGGGAGGGCGGCTGGAGCAACCACAAGGACGATCCGGGTGGGCCGACAATGGGCGGCGTCACGCAGCCGGTATTTGACGAATTCAACGACCGGCATGGCAGGCCGCGCCGACCGGTGGCAGCGATCACCCGATTGGAGGCCGAGCGGCTGTTTTTCGAGCAGTTCTGGCTCAAGGCGGGCTGCGACAGGCTGTTTCCCGGGGTGGACCTGGCGACCTATGATGCCGCGGTCAATTCTGGTGTATCGCGCGGCCGCAAATGGCTGCTGGCCTCGCTGGACCCCGCCAACGACCACGCAAAAACAGTCAAGAACATTTGCAGCAAGCGCCTGGGCTTCGTGCAAACGCTCAAGATCTGGCAGACCTTTGGCAAGGGCTGGAGCAACCGCATTGCCGATATCGAGGCGACCGGCGTGGCCTGGGCGCTGGCGGCGATGAGTGCCAGTGACAAGGCAAGGGTCGTGACTGCGCTGCGCGACGAGCAGGACTCGGCGCGGAAAATAGCTGCCAACCAGACAAAGGGCGCCGCGACCTCGGGTGTGAGCGGCACTGGCGCTGGCGCGGGTCTGACGGTGGACCCGGCCCATATCGACCAAGCGGCCGCCTGGCTGCTGGGCGGCCTGATGGTCGCTGGTCTGCTGCTGGGCGGGTATCTGCTGGTGCGCGTCATCATCAACCGGCAGCGCGCCCATGCCTATGACCGCGCGGCCGAAAGCGCCGTCCTTACCGGAGCGGTCTGATGGATCTGACCAGCCTTCTCATCGGAATGGCGGCAGAGGTCGGCGCGCCGCTCGTCAAAGACATACTCGACAACAAGATCGGTGGCGGCAGCGGCAAGCTGGCCGAGACGGTGATCAAGTCGGTTGCCACCAGTGCCGGCACCACGCCGGCGCAATTGCCCGAACTGGCGGCCGGCAAGCCGGCCGTGGTCAAAGCGGCCATCGAGAAGGCCGAGAGCATAGCGCCCGAACTGATCGCGCTCTACACCGCCGGGCTGGAAGGCCAGTTCAAGTTGCTGCTGGCCGAAAGCGCCGAAGGCCCGCTGCAATCGGGCTGGCGCTGGGGCTGGATGTATCTGCTGGGCCTGTTCTGGGCCTTCTATGTCCTGATCTTCCCCATCGTTAATGCGCTCCTAGAGGCGACGGGCAGCGTCGTCCAGGTCAAAACGCTGGAAGCAGCGATCCTGCTGACGCTCACCTCCTGGTTCATCGCGCTCTATATGGGCGGCCACACGATCAAGGAACTGGGCAAGAGCGCCATTGACGCGGTCCGCAGCTGGAAGGGCGGGCCGGGCTGATGACCTTTCTTGACCTGGTTCCCTGGCTCTCCGGCGCGTCGCTGATCATCGCGCTCGGCACCACGCTCTGGAACATCTTCACCGGCCCGGCGGCCAAGCTGGCCAAGGTCATCGAGAAGGTGGACGAGCGGGTCGATGGGCTGGAACGGGTCCAGCTCGCGCACGCTGCGCAGTTGGAGCAGCTGCCCGACAAGGACAGCCTGCACGAGCTGCAGATCGTGGTGGAGCGGATGAATTCCGATATTCGCGTGATGGGCGAGACACTCAAGGGGGTCAGAGAAATCAGCAACCTGATGCGCGACTGGCTGCTGGAAAAGGGCGTCAAATGAGCGAGGACTTCCGGCTCTATGAAGCCCAGCGCATCCGCTATCTGCTGCTGCTCGAACTCAGCCACCAGCCCAGCGGCAGCTGGACCCTGTCCATGCTGACCAAGGCCATGCGGGCGCGCGGCTATCAGAAACTGCCCGACTTTCTCCTCAACCAGTTGCAATGGCTCGAGAGCGAATGCCTGGCGGTTCGCCTGGTGCCGGCCAATGACGAGACCGTGGTGAAACTGCGCGGCGCCGGGCGCCACCATGTCGACGGGACGCTGCTCCTGCACGGCGTCGATCGACCCGATGACGAGGCCTGACCATGGCAAGCCGCCGCGGCCGGGGTCGCCTCAACGCCTTTGAAGGCCTGCCACCCGAATGCGACCCGTTGATCGCCAGAGCGGCCGAGGCGCTGCGCGATCGCGACCGGACCCAGCTCGACATCTATGACGAGTTCTTTGCCGGCTGCCAGGCGCTGCAGGCTGAGCATCACGGCGAGCTGGAATTTGCCATTCCGTCGAAATCGGCCTTTAACCGCTTTTCAATCCGCTTGGCCACCATGACCCGACGCCTGGAAGAGACCCGGGAAATCGCCGGGGCCATCTCCAGGCGCTTTGACGCCGAGGCCAGCGATGACCTGACCCTGATCGCGGCCGAGGCGATCAAGACACTGGTCTGGGAAGTGCTCACCGCTGCCGGCGAGCATGGCATCGACCCCAAGGGGGCCATGAGTCTGGCCAATGCGCTGCGCTCGGCGGTGCAGGCGCAGGGCATTTCGACACGGCGCCGGCAGCAGGTGGAGAGCGAGTTTGCGGAAAAGGCCAAGCAGGCTGTCGGCGCCGCCGCCAGGGCCAAGGGCCTGACCGAGGCGACGGCGCAACAGATCCTCGGGCAGATCCTGGGCGTCGAGGTCAAGCAGTGACTGGCAGGGTGGAAAGCCGCTGCTGTGTGCCCGGCTGCAGTGCCAAAGTGGAGCTGATGCAGTTGCGCCTGGCTTGCGGGCCGCTCGATGTCACCGAGGGACTGTGCGCCGAGCACCTGGCGCTGGTGGCGCCGGACCGGCTGACACTGTTGCGGGCGGCGCGGCTGGAGCTGGCCTCATCGCCAGGGCTGGCCGAGATCGTGCTGTTTGTTCGGGCTTGGGAGGCCGTCAAGATGAGCGCGGCGGAGCGGGATCTTGGGAGGGCGGCGTGAGGTCCGTATCCCAGCGCAGATCCCGATCAGGTCGTTTGCCCGCTTTCAGTCAGCTCGGTCTCGATCTGGCTCACCACGTCCTCAATTTTCGCGACTGCGTAGCGGGGGGTAAGCGCCTGGCGCACCGATCCTGCAACAGTACCGAATTCCTTCGCATCCAGCTTACCGCCGATGGTTGCGAGCCATTGGGGTATCGTCATGCCATTGCCAATGGTGACGCCCCCGCCACCGGCTTGACGAAGCGCTGCTACTTCTCGCAGGGCGACGTGCACGCCTTCTTCGAAAGCTTGGTCAAGTTCAGCCATAGCGTTTCCTCACAGCTGGCGACAAGCGAGTGTGGCACTTTCATGGTGCGCCGACAATCGCGGGCGCTCGGATGAGCGCGCCCTTCACCAAAGAGCAATGGGCCGAGATCCGGCGCGCTTCGACCGAGGCCGTGCCGGCGATCATTGCCGAGTTGGGTCTGCCCAAGGCGCTGCTAAGCTATCAGGCCGGCGTGGTGCGCGAGCTGGAACAGGTCTCGACCCGCGTCCTGGTCATCGAGAAATCGCGCCGCATCGGGCTGACCTGGGGGCTGGCCTCCTATGCCGTGCTGCGGGCGGCACGGACGAAAGCGGCCGGCGGCATGGACGCGATGTATATTTCCTATTCCCAGGAGATGACGCGCGAATTCATCGACGCCTGCGCCATGTGGGCCCGCGCCTTCAACCATGGGGCACTGGAGGCCGAAGAATTCCTGTTCGACGACAGCGACGAGACCGGCGATAGATCCATCACCGCCTTCCGCATCAGGTTTGCGTCAGGCTTTGAAATCCTGGCGCTGAGTTCGGCGCCGCGCACGCTGCGCGGCAAGCAGGGCCTGGTCATCATCGACGAGGCCGCCTTTGTCGACAGCCTCAAGGAACTGCTCAAGGCGGCTCTGGCCTTCCTGATGTGGGGCGGCCAAGTGGTGGTCTGCTCGACCCATGACGGGGCGGAGAATTATTTCAACGAGCTGGTGCAGGACATATTGGGCGGCCGCAGCAAGTTTGGCCATATCCGCATCGACTTCGACCAGGCGCTGCGCGAAGGCCTTTACCAGCGCATCTGTCTCGTACGCGGGGTGGACTGGACGCCCGAAGGTGAGGCCGACTGGCGGCAGGAGATCATCGACTATTACGGCGATGGCGCCGACGAGGAACTGTTCTGCATTCCCGCCCAGGGCTCGGGCACCTGGCTGCCGGCGCCGCTGATCGAGGCGCGGATGACCAGCACCGCAACATGCCTGCGCCTGGAGCTGCCGGGCAACTACCTGCACCTGCCCGAGCTGACGCGGCAAAGCCTGATGCGGCCTTTTATGGACCAGCTCGAGGCCGAGCTGGACCGGATCGATCTGACCCTGTTCTACGGCTTTGGCTTCGACTTCGGCCGGGTGGCCGACGTCTCCACCGGCTGCCTGCTGGGTCTCGAGGCAATGGTGCGGCGGCGCGAGGCGCTGAGTTTCGAGCTGCGCAATGTGCCGGGCGACGAGCAGAAAATGATTACCCGCACGGTGCTGAACCATGTGCGGGAGCGCCTGCTGGGCGCGGCCTTTGACGCCACCGGCATGGGCTGGACGGTGGCCGAGGATATGGGCCGGCTGTTCGGGCTCTATGACAAGACGCACAACGAGACCGGCCTGGTGCGCGCCATCAAATTCACCGAGGAATGGTACCGACTCGAAATGCCGCCGCTCAAGGTGCATTTCGAGGACGATGCCATCGCCATCGGTCGGGACGCTGAACACCTCAGCGACCTGCGGCTAATCAAGCTGGTGCGCGGTGTGCCGCGCGTGCCCGACCTGCGCCAGGGCAGCGAGGGCAAGAAGCGGCACGGCGACTATGCCATTGCCCTGGCGCTGGCGGACTTTGCCACGCGCCTGGCCTGGCACGAATATGATTATCAGCCGGCGCCCGGCCCGATCGGCCGCAACAGTCCTGGTGCCAGCGCCTTCGACGATCCCGACTTTGTCGAGGTCAATCTTTACCGCTCGCCATTGGGCGCACAGATCCGTGGAGGCATGTGATGCGGTCAGGTTTGTTTAACGCCAGTTTGCCAGCTAGAGCGCGCCAGTCACGACGTTGTCCTATTTCTAAGTGCCTCGCGCAAGTTAGCGAGTGCAGCCTCAATTTCCTCTATTCGCTCGGGCCGAATGTCGTCGATCAACTCAAGCAAACGGCCGTGCTTGGCCGCCGAGAATCGCGCCCGTGCGGCCATGACTGGGAACTTGGGGTTAGCCATGGCTTCGTGGAGACGAGCCTCCATTTCTTCTTGGTTTCGGCGCCCTTTCGACAGCACGGTTTTCAGAAATTCCGGCCGAACATTGGGAGCAGGGCGAAGGACATTTGGACGAGGAGTGTCTCCCGAGTCCTTGCCTGTCTCGGTCAGAAGAGCTGCAAAAAGCTCTGCGGCCTCCTCCAGATCTTCTTTGTTGGTATTTTGGCCCGGCTCAGACGACCAGGCAGATATCAAGGCGTCGCGGGCAACTATGTGCCTCCAGAGATCAGTGAGATCCGTATTTTCTGTTGGGCCACCCGCATCGTCAGCTGGTCGGGCCGTTGGGGAAAAAGCGTCGGCTTCTGCTGTTTCGGCGGAGGGCTCCACCAAAACTGGCCGGCGTCGGAGCATGATCGGGAACACCGCAATAGCCAGAACAACGATGAAGGGCCAGGCAAGAACCGCCAGAAGCTCCATGCTCATTGGTCGATCATCCGCAGCGCAACCTGGTGGATTATGCACGCCAAAAACAGCCAGAATCCCGAGCCAAGTAGCACATTCGTGAGGGAGCTATCAGCGAACTTCAAGTCTTGGAGGGACCATCCAACGAAAGGCGCCACTGCTGACCCAGCGGCAAGTGCGGCAGATATATTGCTGAGCCAAGTCGCTGTCATGCGAGCTCGTCCGTCACCCTTTTCCAAAACTGTCACTCCACAACATCGTTCTTCAAAAACACTAAGGCAATGGGGCTTTTTCAACAAGCTTGCGCTTGTCTAGCAAATCCGTGGGGCATCTATGTCAGAGTATTTCAAAGACCTCGTTGACCACCGCGGCCGGCCTATTAAGCGTCAAGTTCTGCGCGATGAGCTGGGCGGCGCCACGATTGGCGGGGTGCGCCAGCCCGTCACCGGCTATCCCGGCGACGGCCTGACGCCGATCCGCCTGGCCGCGATCCTCAAGGAAGCCGATCGCGGCGACCCCATACGGTTCCTCGAGCTGGCCGAAACCATTGAGGAGCGCGACCCGCACCTGATCGGCGTGCTGGGCACGCGCAAGCGCAGCGTGGCGCAGCTCGAAATCACAGTCGAGGATGGGGGCACCGATAGCGCCAGCCAGAAACACGGCGACATGGTGCGCGACTGGCTCAAGCGGGACGAGTTGACCGACGAGCTGTTTCATATGCTCGACGCCGTGCATAAGGGCTACAGCTTTACCGAGATCATCTGGGCCGAAGGGACCTCCTGGTGGCCGGAGCGGCTGGAACGGCGCGACCCGCGCTGGTTTGACTTTGACCGGCATGATCTCACCAGCCCGCAGCTGATCGACGCGCATGGCCAGCGCCGGCCGCTGCCGGGCGGCAAGTTCATCTATGCGCCCATGCCGGCAAAATCGGGCATACCCAGCCGCGGCGGCCTAGCGCGGGTATTGGCCTGGGCCTGGATGTTCAAGGCCTTCACCAATCGCGACTGGGCCATTTTCACACAGACCTATGGCCAACCGGTGCGCTTGGGCAAATATGGCCAGGGCGCCAGCAAGGAAGACAAGGAAACCCTGTTCCGAGCCGTCGCCAATATTGCTGGCGACTGCGCCGCGATCATCCCGGAATCGATGACCATCGACTTTATCGAGGCCAGCAATATCGGCGCGTCGTCCGGGCTCTACAAGGAACGGGCCGACTTCTTCGACCAGCAGGCCTCCAAGGCCGTGCTCGGCCAGACCGCCACCACCGACGCCATTGCTGGCGGCCATGCCGTGGGCAGGGAGCACCGCCAGGTGCAGGAGGACATCGAGCGGTCGGACGCTAAGCAGTTGGCCAGCGTCATCAACCGCGACCTGATCCGCATCTGGATCGACCTCGAATATGGGCCGCAGCAGGCCTATCCCAAGGTCAGGATCGGCCGGCCGGAGCAGAAGGACGTTGCCGCGATGACCGCGGCCGCCCGAACATTCGGGCTGCGCGTCAAGCAGAGCGAGGCCTATGCCCTGGCCGGCTTTTCCATTCCCGAACCCGGCGATGCGGTGATCGACCTGGGCGCGGCCGGGCAGGATAACAAGGACGGGGCCGCCGGGCAGGACGACGGGCCGGAGGGCGGCCGGCCGCAACTGCATGCGCAGCAGCCTGCCCTGCCGACCCGCGACGAGCTGGAGCAGCTTGGCGCCGCGCTGATGGCTGAATCGCAGGAGGCGCTGTTTGACCAGCTGGGCGGCATCGTGCGGGCGGCGGCCTCGCTCGAGGAGATCCGCGCGGGCCTGGTGACGCTGGCGCCGGGGATCGATCGCACGGCCCTGCGCATGGCCATGCGCCAGGCGCTGGTCATTGCCCGCCTCGTCGGTCGCGTGGATCTGCTCGATGGCCGATGAGGCAGGGGTCAGGGTCGAACCGGCCGCCGCCATCGCCTGGCTGCGCCGCCGGCTGGCACTCAGCGAGGCGGACTGGCAGGCGTTGCTGCGCGGCGTTGACGCGGCGGTCGACGCCGCGATCGACGCACAGTTCGAAGCCGTGCAGCACGACCTGCTGGCGGCGGTGCTGGATGCGGTCGAGGACGGCACCACGGCCGAACAGTTCCGGGACGACTATGAGCGCATCGTCCAGCGCCACGGCTGGAGCTACCACCGCCATGCCGGCTGGCACTCCCAGCTGATTTTTCGCATGCAGACACAGAACGCCTATATGGCCGGACGCTGGGATCAGGTGCAGCGGGTGCTGGCGGCCAATCGTGGGCGGGTGGACTACTTCCTGCGCTATGTGACGGTGGGGGACGAGCGGGTGCGCGACAACCATGCCGCCTGGCATGGGGTGATCCTGCGGGCCGATCACCCGTTCTGGCTGACGCACTGGCCACCCAATGGCTTTAACTGCCGCTGCCCGCCGCCGCAGCTGATTACCCGGCGGGTGATGGAGCGACGGGGCTGGGCGGTGACGGGGGATGATGATCCGCGGCTGGCGGTGATGCCGGACGAGGGGTTTGTAGCGAATGTGGGGATAGCATTGGCGACTGGGGCGGGCGTTACAGGTGGGTGACCGGAAAGGGGTGGGAGGCGGACTGGCAGGTTTCAGGGGCACTCTCGGGGAAAGGAGACGTTGGTAGTCTGGCAAAGCGGAGGCCGTAAGGCGAGGCCCTCAAGACTTCCCGTGGATTGTTGCCGCCTCTTGGGATCGACAGGGCGCGACACGTCCATGATCCTCTGAGATCCGCGCCGTGGTCGGCGGACGATGTGAGGAAGCCGGCGTAGCCTGGAACTTCCAGACGGGGCCACAGTGGGTCATAGAGCGACGGCGTGGCCGCCGAGCCTGTAACATGCTGCTGGCGATTCTTGCAGTCTAGGTCCATCGCTTCTAATAGGCCTAGGAATCCGCCGCATTAGGCCTAAATTAGCTCCAGCCAATGGAGGAGCGTCACATGGGCCTGTCATTCGAGAATTGGCTTACCATCGCCGGAATAGTTGTTGCCGTCATCGGCCTCTTTGTGGTGACACGGGTGTACATCGCCCGGAAGAACCACGTCCAGAAGCAGACCGTCATGGGTAGCGGCAGGGGCATTCAGTCCGGTAGGGATAGTCATGTGGGAAAAGAGTAAGCAGGATCAGAACGTCGGCAACGGCGCGACCGCTGCACAAGCGGGCCGGGACGTCATCATCAACCATGGGATGTCACTGGCGCAGATGGCAGAGGTCATCCGCGAAGTGCGTAACATCACCGACAATTTTACCACCGAGGCCATGGTAAAGGTAGAGGCGCGAGCCTCCGAGTTTGAAGCGTCGGTTCTCAGCAAATTCAAGGACGCGACGAAAACCAACGCCGAGGCGTTTCGGGACCCCGACTTCCAGCTCATGCTCTCGGATGCACAGAAGGCATATGCACGGTCTGGCGACGAGGCAGTAAAGGAGACGTTGGCGGATATTATCGCGCGAAGGTCCTTGGCCGAAAACCAGACCCGCCTAGCCTTGACACTCAATGACGCTGCCGCTCGGGCGCCGAAGCTTACTAAGACCGAATTCTCGATTCTGTCTCTGTGCTATTTGGCCAGATATACCCGTGCCCCAAGCGTAGGCGACCCAAGTATGTTCGCCGCCTATATCAACCAGAATTTTGTCCCTTTTACGGACGAAATTCTGACGGAACTCCCTGCGTATTGGCATATCGAGTCTCAGTCCTGTGGCCGCTTGGCCACTGGACAGATCAATTTGATGGATGTCTGGCGCCCGAATTATGCAGGGGTATTGGGAAAAGGCCTACCTGAGCAGGTCATACTCGACCATACGAGCGAGCCTGCAAAGGGTATGATTTTGGGCACTTGTATGCCGTGTTTCAGAAACGCGACCCAGCTTCAGCCGAAGGCGCTGACGCGGGAGGTGTACCACCAAAAATACGACTCCAGCGGTATCCCTCCTGCTGACCTAGACAACGTGTGGAACGCGTTCGAAGCAAGTGTGCCCGGAGGCGAAGACCTCTACAAGATACTGGAGCCTGAAATACCGGCCATACGAAAGCTCTTCGAGAAGTGGGGGGAGACGCCTATTAAACAGCTCGAACTTAATTCTGTGGGGATTGCGATTGGGCACGCAAATGCTTCGCGGGTTGTGGGGTTTGCAGCGCCGTTAGATATATGGATAAAATAGCACGGGTTCCCTGGCTTTCGAAGCTCAGCAATTGGAGGCAGGCGACCAGGTCGGCGATCTCATCTTCGTCGAGATAGACCCCGGAAATCGGCTCTGAGGCCCACGCCCTGAGCTGGTCATAGAATTGCAGGCGCTGCTCGCCCGTCATTGCTTCGGGCGACAGGCCGGACAACGGGTCGACGTGCAGCCGGATGGCATCCTCGAGACGCTGGACGGATCCCCGCACCGTGCGCACCTATATTCGAAGGGCCGATCGATATAAGGATCATGCTGGAGCGGGCTTTCTGTAGCTGAGGGGCAAGGATGAGCAAATACCACTTGGAGCTGACGCCAGAGGAAAAGGCGCTGGCCGATAAGATAGATTTCCGCGAGGAAATTCCTCACCACGAGGACGGCCACGAAATCTACAAGGCCAACCGCGAGCCCATCATGGCGCTGCTGAAGCTCCTACTGGCGAGAGACGCCATTCCGAAGAACCGGCTCGCGTATTGGACCAGCCCCGAGCTGAAGCCAGGCCGCATGAAAGGCTCCCACAAAGACATCTTCAAGCGCAACGGCTCGGAAGGCGAGGAAGCCTATACTCACCCCCACTTTATCCCGTTCCTTCGATACTTCCTTTACGGCGCAAAGCTGCCGCAACGCGCGATCGATGAGTTCGAGGCTCAGGTCGGGAACCCCGAGTGGTTCAGCGGCTCCGACATCATCACCCTCAGCAAAATAACCAGAGAGCTGGTCCGCAAGTATGGCTTGAGGGGTTATCGGGACAGCGACGAGTTCATGAAGCTCGCTCTCGACCTAGGGCTTGGTGCGTACAACGCGAACAGCGTACGAAGTGCTGCCGTCGACGCGGCGCGTCGTTGACGGCTGACGACCGTCGGACCTGGTCCCAACTCCCTGTGGTTAAGTGCTGTTGTCGAACGGAAACCGACTGCACAGATTGGGCTAGGCCAAGGTTTTGTACTTCAATTTGCGCCGCTGGGTTCGAACTAGGTGCTTCAACGTAAGAGCAGCGCTGTGCACACTTGAAAGACGCGCCGGTTCTGCCTGACGGTCGGGATCGCCAAAATCGCCACTGGCTGATGCATCCGAGAAACGGAAGGCGGCAACGTCGCACTCTCTTTTTGCAGGGCCTGTGAAAAGCCCAGCGATCAAAAGATTGATGTGGTGCAGGCCGCCAACAATCCGACCGTCAAGTATGCTTTCTCGTGCACCGAGCTCAGACGGCGAGGTAGACCAGTATTCGTCTGCCAAAGTCCTAACGGCATCGATGGTCGCGATAATCTCGTCAACGTCGTCGTCTCGAGCTTTTTCGTGCCGTTGATGCCTGCGGACTACGCCTGACACCCACTCGGTGGCAAACAGGCCAAACATGGTACCAACGGCCGCGGAAAGAGCTATCCCAAAATCGAGCCCGAACACGTCAGTGCATCGCCGCTTCGCGGACGTAGGTTTCGGCAGCAATCTTATAGACGCTGAAGCTAGGGCTGGCGTGGAACTCAAAATTTGCCAGAATGTCGTCGGCCTTGTATCCGAGGCGCACCAAGCCGCCGAAAGCCTCTTCCAGAAAAGAGGGCGGATAGCCCGCGGCTCCGTCCAGCTCGATTATGACCCGCTCCTTGGCATCCAAGGCAGGAACAAGAAACTTGTCTCGAAATTCCTGGCCGCTGCCCTTGCCCTTTGCCTTGTAGCGTCCAGCTGGAAACTTCGAAAAGTCACGGGCTACATTAATTGTTCTCATCTTCCGCATCCGCGTCATCTGTTAGAGCATCAGCGGGCAAGCACCACTCGATTAGCGTGCCGCCCAGGCTTTCAGAATGTGTTCGGCTCTCGATCGATCCGTCGCCATGATACACGATTTCACCTCGCCGACTAATAATGCGGAGATAGGCATTGTCTGTGCCCGTTACCACGTCGGTCATACGCCTCATTCCTAAACCGCGGTGACTCTCAAGCGTGCGCGTTCGACCAACTTCTAGGGCGGCCCGCAACATCAAGGTGTCGTTATGAACCACATCCGAGAAATGTGAGGCCAGCCACGCCACAATTCCCTCAAAAACATCGGCGGTCGGAAGCGTGTGCGGTATTCCTGCGCCTTGGTCAAAAACGAAGAACCTCAGGCGCATAGTTGAGACTTCTATGCATCCGGCGCCCCACCATCTGTGGCCGGCAAATGGGTGCGTCGGCGTATAATCATCCGGGTAGGCGTGGGCGATGGCATTTTCGACAGCCTCCGTAAGCCCTTCATACACGGTGGCATTGTTGGTGAAACCCACGATCATGTCGCGAAAGCGAGCCTGTAACCTGTTAAGTTTCGCACCATCGAGCTTGAGCCCAGATTGCAAAGCGGTGAGGGTGAAATTCTCCTGGGCACCCGCGCCGACAGGCGGGGCCTTTGTCTCCAGAAGCTCAAACACACCGAGATCATCGAGTAGGCTGCGAACACCTGGTGACCATTTGGCAGCGTCCCTCGCTCTCAGTTTGAGGTGCTTGAGGAGCTGCCACCGGTGGAATTCCGCAGCCAGGACTATCGCCACTGGCACCGAAATGTATTCCACTACGGTCAGATCGACATAGACGATCAACCGTTGCTTCCCAGGCTGCAGGGTGGCGCTGCGCAGTTCATCTAGGAACTCGATCGTGGCGTCGTAATTCTCCCGGAAAGTAAGGCGCGTAGGTGGCTTTACCACTTTCTCGGGAATGCCATGGGGCTTCCACCGTCTTTTGAGGCGGCGTTCCCACCGTTTGGCGGTAAGGCGGATCAAAGCCCGCTTACGTCGTTCATTAACCTTCTTCATTCAGCGCCCCATGTGCGGCAACAATAAATTGCCACCACGTGGCTATAGGCTAGGTTTTCGCCGGCCCTCGCTCGCTGTATTTCGAGCAGCATTACACTCGGGACCGACGCCAGCCAGCTGCGCGTGCTTCCTCCTCAGAGCAGAACCAGCGCTCGCCATGCGACGCGCTGATCCGGGTCTCGTTGTAGTATTTATCGCCGGGCATATGGTAGATGCGCTCGCCCTGGGTGCTGACGTTGCCCTTGATGTTGCATTCGCCCTGTTGGGCTGACGCCGACGAAACTGACATTGTCAGTATCAACGCGACGGCAAAAATACGGCTGCACTTCATGTTCCCCTCCCTTGTTGAATTCCATGTCGCATGGATTCGCCAAGGGTGTCGAGAAACGCCAGGAAATGCTGGAGTACGCGGATTTGCAATCCGCTGCCTATTGCACAAGAAGTTGTTGACCCTTCGCGTCCGCTATTCGCCTGTTGGCCGCCAAGAGCGAACAGACCGCTTACGGCCCCATTCTTGCCGCCGCCTGGTGATGCTGAATGGCCGAAACCGGGTTGAAAGACGCCAACCCGAATGACCAAAGTCAGCGATTGATGATTTCCATGGCTTCGACGCCTTATGCGACACACCCTTGTTGATCGTGTAATATGTGAACATGTCCCGCCACCGTTTCGGACCCCGACTACCGCGCCTTGTGCCCCGAATTCTGCCGCGCAACCCTTTGCGTAGGCGGCGCGGACGAGGCGGCTTGTCGCCTGGGCTGGGAGTCGCGGCCGTGTTTGCCGTCGGTTTTTTTGCGTTCCTGGCGTCGGACGATACACCCTCGGCGCCTATTACGAGTAGTCCGCGGGCCGCCGCCCAGGCCCATGCCGGAGAGCAACGCGTGCGCTTCAGCATGTGCGGCCGCGACCGGCATACCTGTGTCGTAGACGGCGACACGATCTGGCTCCGGGGCATCAATTTACGGCTCGAAACCTATGACACGCCCGAGCCCTACAATGACATTTGCGGCGGTCAAGCCGAAGTGGCGCTGGCGAAGCTGGCGAGTGCTCGACTGCTTCAGCTGTTGAACGGCAATTCGTTCACCGTGCAGGCTGGCGGCCAGGACAGGTATGGCCGCGTCCTCGCAACGATCCGGATCGGCGGCACCGACGTTGGCGACATCCTCATCGCCGAGGGGTTGGCGCGCCGGTGGCCGAACGGCAATGAATTTTGGTGCTGACAGGCTGGCCATGAGGAAAGTCTGTGAGTGTACCGCCGATGATGACGACGTTTGCAGTCGATACGATCATCGTCGGTATCTGTGTTGACGGCCTCGCGCCGATCGTTGCCGACCTGTCGCTCCGAGAGTTCAGCGCCAGCGCTTACTAGCCTTTTGCGGCAGTACAAGGTTGGAAGCGCTCTTGTGAAGCTTGCGCTAGGCTAGACGCCAGCGCGGTGTGGGTGAGCTTATTTTCAGGGACGCAGCGCCTGGTCTGTCGGGTCTCCTGCTATCCATCGGATCAGGTGCACAACATTGGGCTGCTGAAGTTTCAGCATGGCATGCGCGCGATGCACCTCCGCAGTTCGATCACTGATGCCCAGCCGGCGACCAATCTGTTTGCAGGACTGCCCCTCGTAGACTAGCTGCAACACCTGTTTTTCTCGGAAAGTCAGAACCTGTGCGCTTTCAATGCGGCTGCAGAGTTTTACCTGGACAAACTGGTTTTGTGCCTTCCCCAAAATCAGTGTCTCCCAAGACATTAACCCATGATACCTCAGTGCATTTACGCATGGTATGGGGAATCCACGTAGACGATCGCTGGGACAAGCGACAACCGAGCCGCTCAGATCTGGCCGTCAAGGTGGATGCCAACAGCAAACTAGGGCAGGCGCCGATCCAGGACTGTCGATATGAGTACAAAGCAGAAACATCTCTGTTGACCGGCGGCTGGCTGGCTGTGACAAAATGCGTCATCGACCGTCCGATTCTCGGCTGTCGCTGGAGGTAAATCTCGTGGTGGGCGCAAAACGTGTTTCGCATCCCCAATCGTCTACTCGGGGCCACTGGGCTGATTTAGATAACGAGCAACTCCTCGAGGCCCAGTTCTTCAATGAAAGTCCCGAGCATCTGCCAAGGTTGCTGGAGCGAATGCCTCTAGGCGAGGAGCTACCGCATATCGAGTTTACCTACGACACGCGCGGTGGCGCAATGGTGAGGTGCAGGCACTGCAAACCTAATGCAGCCAACCATCACCGTGGATTTGTTCTTCGATATGAAAACGGTGACAGGGTTCTCGTTGGCAAGGACTGCGGCGCCAAACAGTTCGGAGAAAGCTTCAACATCCGAAAGAACGAGTTTAGCGCGGCATCAAAAAGGGCTGAGCTTCTCAAGAGGCGCGAACATATCATTCGCCACCGGCGCAGAGCATTGCAGATCATAGAGACCATAGAGGGCTACGATGGTTGGGGCGCCTACGCCCGGAGTAAAAAGTCGTTTCGCCACGGTCTTTGGCAAATCGTAGGTGCCCTTCAAGAGGCGGTACAGCGGCGCGACGGGGTGTTGTACATTACTGACCGGGTCCGAGATCTGGCCGCTGAACAAAAACGGACAAGATCCGGGCCCCCAATAATGAAGGAGGTAGAGGTGCCTGTAGGTACGCTCGCCGGGCAAAGCTTTTTCACTTCATCCGGCGAGTTGCCTGATCGACAAGTGACGGCGCTAATGGGACGGTTAAAGTCTGCGATATTTAACTCGATAGGCGAGGCAGACCGAGACCATGACCTTAAGATGTTGTTCAAGGGGATAGACAACCTCATCGACGCTCTAGACCACCAATTGGAACTGGTAATCGATCTCTCGCTGGCCGCAGCCCCCCCTAATCTGCAGCTTCTTTGTAATTGGATGCATGGTCGGGGCATGGGGCACTACCGCGTCCAAGATACTACACTGTATCGTCACGATGCGGCGAACCAGGTTGTGTCGGTCCAGCGGGGCGAAGGTAAATACCCTGTCCGTTTCGAAATTAGTCTACCCGAGTCCGCCCCCCCCAAGAAGGAACTGCACGAGCTTCGATCCTGCCTGAGGCGCTGATGGAAGCGGGCGAGTTAGCGTGTGGCCGCATTTCTACGACGCGGGTCGGCATCTAACTAGTCGACCAGCCCTTCATCGGGTTTCGAAACGCCACTTGGCATCATCACATTGACGTTCGCCTCTTTCGTGCTGCCCGCTCTGCGGCACGTCTCTGCTGACGCGATATTCTGGGTGCCGAGTCAGGGTATTCTTGGACCTGCAGCCGTTGCATGACCAAATCGGAAGTTTTGCGAAGGCCATAAAGGTCGCGCCATTTCCCGAGCGTCTCCATGAGGTCTGGAGTCCACTCTGGGCGTTCGAGTAAGGCTAGATCTTCTGAGCCGCCTTTGCGTCCTGTAATGTTGGGCGACGCATCCACCGCTATGCCGACCACCCTCACAAGTTCGGGCTGTTGTTCAATTAGATCGTAGCAATAGGCTTCAAGCATCGAGGCCCGCGTCTGCCGGTACTGCTCGTATCCTCCTTGCAGATGGAAATCGGGATAGGCCAGGATAAGAAAGATGTACCCTACCTCCTTATTTGCCGAGTCGGGTCCCGGCAGAATTCTGCGAGCGAACTTGGGAGCGCGTACGCTTTCCGCCGTCTTGATCGCATCCAAGACAGTGCTCCCTAACATACGCCTCTGCATGCGGCTTTCCCTGGCCATGACGCGTAAAGCGCGCTCTGACATACTGACACTAAGGGTTTTGCCGTCGGGAGGCACTGAGGTCCCGTCGAGAACGTGACCCACAAACAGTTCAATTAGTCTGTCCCAAAAATATGAAGGCTCATCAGCGACTTTCTTCGACTGGTAGCCAGGGTGGGAATGCAACCAGTTGAACGTGCCATCTTTTACTATGATCTGGTCGTGTGGGCCAAATGGTTTGCCGTTGTCCGCGACGAAGTCGTGATTGCCGTCAGGCCCGATATTTTTGAGAAATAGCGCGAGTAGGTCTTCCTCCCCAGGAGCCCCCACGAAGTTTCCAGATCGCATGAATGCGGCACGTCTCGTCAGGTAAGTGGTGAAATCGACAACTGTGTCCAGTTCAGAAAACACGACGTCGAGTGCCTCTGGGTCGAAGACATGTACGAAAGTGCCATCTGGATTGGCATCACCTACCCGGAATGGTTTTGCGACATGACCGAGGGTGGAGTCGTAGTGCTGGGTGCCTCTGATCGCGGGCTCGATCACCAAAGTCCCAATGCCGCCCTCAAAATGGGCCCGGCACGCCTCGCTCGCACCAACTGCGACGGCAATTAGGTGTATTCGTCTCCGTTCCTTAGGCGGCAAACTAAACGGGAACGGCATGGTACACTCACGGTCGAGATAGAGCCGGTCAGCATGCGTTTCTACCCAACGAGCTGCACCGGCTAGCTGATCTACTGAATGCTCCACTGCACGCCGATACCAGCGTGACCAAGCAAGTGAGAGTTCGGAATTTGGCCAAGCGATGGACTTGTCGCTGAAGATAAGCACATCATCCCCGCACACAATAAGTAGATCGGCCAGCTCCTTACCTTGCCTGTTTTTCTGGTTCTTTCCATCCCGCTTGTCCACGAACACGTTAGGGTAGGACCAGAGGCGCAAAAAGGTCTTCTCGGCCAAAGCGGCCAGGTACCTTTCGCTTTCAGTGACCCCTGCGCCACGAACGACCTGACTCATTTGGCGCTTGGCATAGCGCTGGATTTTTCCAAAGGCATCGATCCTCCTCATTCAACGCGGTTTGCGCTGAAATCATCTGTCAGCCAATAAGCGGTGATCCACTAGACGCCGGCGTGTTCCAGCCATGGCGCGCTAGACGCAGGCCTGGGTGACTTCTTTTCCTTATGAGGTGGGTTCTCAATGGAGCATTCGTCACGACCAAGGAAAGCTGCGAACCAGTAATGCCGTCTGATTGCGCTCTTCACGGCGCTTTGCGGCATATATTTGAACATGCGTGCCTTCTCGAGGTAGCTGGAAAAATTCGCCGACTCCGCTACTAGGCCATTGAGGCTTGCTACACTCAATTCCGCGCTGGTGATCTGACTCCTTACAAGATTTGAGTATGCATGCTTCTTCGGCTTGGACAGCAGGTCGTCTTCGTCAATCCGACGCAGTATGGTGTAGAGAATTCGGAAGTAAGGACTAATTGTAGTCTCACTATGATCATGAACGATTGAACGATACGTAGTGCCAAGTGCCCTTCGGTCTACTTGTGGGTCACCGTGCGCTTTCCAGTCCTTCAAATGCCAAGCCAGTTCCTCATGCATCGCCTGAAATGCCGCAAAGCCCGTTCTTTTGTCATGAGCTGAGGCAGCAGGGTGGGCTTTTTGGAAAGCTCCCCCATGGGTGAATTGCACTTCACTTCTCAGGCTGCGCCCCAGCTCAAGCAACTGGAAAAAACGGGACTCAAACTGTTCCTCGTGCTTCTGCACGTTTTGATCATGAGCGGAAAAAAGCTGCAGCAGAATTGTAACTAGCACGCCTAGAAATGCGAGACCTCCTACCGCGGCGTTAAGCGCTCCATAGCTGTCACCTACCTGGCCGAGTACCGCCAAAGAGGGCTTTAGATCTTTAGCCTGCGCCGATATAGCAGCTAGCTGTCCAGGCCAAGTCTGCCAAAGGCCAAACATCCAAATTACTAGCCAGATCAGGCCAACTGGCACCACGGCAAAAGAAGCCCACGGCAGAAAGCGACGCATGTAATAACTTTCGTGCAATAACAGTCACTCCTCCTACCTTCTGCACCGCAGGAAAAAGGGCAAGGGCGAAAGCAGTATTTGGTGAAGCGGTCGCGGTGTGTCACGGTGACGTTCGGCGGCCTCAAATAATCGCCATCCAGCGCATTTCCTTATGTACGCATCTTTGAATTGGGCGATGGCTGTCTAGCCTCTTCAAAACGGGTTTAAATGGCCGCTAGACAAGACATGTGCCCAATCAGCTAGGCACAGAAAAATGTGGGAGACACTTTGAGCATAACTAACCGTGCTACGCCTTTTCTGAATGCAGATCCTGTGCAGCTGGTGTCCGAGGTGTGGTCGGGCGGCTACGCTGACTGATGTCAAAATAGTCGTCCGTGCGGGAATCAATCAAAACTACGGCTGAGGCCCATCAGGTCTTGCATTCCGCCTAGCACGGTCAATGGCATCCCTAGGCTGTGTGCAATACCGTGCCGTACCCGCGGCAATGCTAACGCTCGTCCCGCCCTGCCACGTTGCCGGTCATGCAAACCGGCGTCAACCACTCTTCCGCACCCCGTCTTTCGCTGCACCATGAGGGCAGCGATAGCCTCCTGCTCTGTGCAGCGCTGGCGCTGCCCGGCGCCGAGAGTGCCGACCAGGTGCCGGACTGGATTCACCTGCTGCCGCGCGGTGAGCTGCGCACCGTCGATGATCGCGGGCCCTTCAAGGTCGAGCCGCCCGACCGGCTGATCCTCAATTCCATGAGTGCGGGCGATCGCCTGCCGATCGACGAGAACCATGCCACCGACCTGGCCGCGCCCAAGGGCCTGCCGGCGCCGGCACGCGGCTGGATTGTCGCGTTGGAAAACCGCGACAGCGGCATCTGGGGACGCGTCGAGTGGACGGAAGAGGGCCGCCAGCTGGTGGCCTCGCGCGCCTATCGCGGCATTTCGCCGGTGCTCGACCATCGCCGCAGCGACAATGTGGTTTTTGCCCTGCGCCGCGCTTCCCTCGTCAACCGCCCCAATCTTCGGGGCCTTGCCACCCTGCACCAGGAGACGTCCGACATGGACCTGTTGACCAGACTGCTTGCCGCCTTGGGCCTGCCCGCCTCCACCAGCGAGGACACGCTTCTGGCGGCCGTTACCACGCTGCATGCCGATCATGCCGCCCAGCTCACCACGCTGCAGGCTGTGGCCAAGGCGGCCGGGCTCGACGAAGGCGCCGACGGGGCCAGACTGACCGAAACGGTGACCATGCTGATGGCGGCGGCCGAGCAGGACAAGGACGCGGTGATCACCACGCTGCAGGCCGAACTGGGCGCCACGACCACAAGGCTCAATACGCTGGAAACCGAAGGCAAGCGCAGCCGCGCCGAGGCCTTTGTCGATGGCGCGATCCTCGCCCGCAAGGTCGGCGTCAAGCCGCTGCGCGACCACTATGTCACCCGCCACATGGCCAATCCCGCCGAGGTGGAAAAGGAACTCAACAGCCTGCCGAGCCTCGACCCCAGCCACACCGCGCTGGTGCCGCCGCGCAGCGCGGACGGCAAGCTGACGCTGCAGGCCGAACAGAAGGCCGTCGCGCAGCTGCTGGGCCTCTCCGAAGCCGACATGCTCAAGACGCTGCAGGCCGAGCAGGCCACCGCCGCCTAATCAACCGGCGCCCCGGCGCCCAACCGCAAAGGAAACCGGACCATGCCCCTCGCCAAAGACCGCAATACCGCCGAAGCCCTGGGCGACGTGTTCGAGTTCGGCCAGGCTGCCGCCACCACGCTCTATGCCGGCGCGCTGGCCATGCTCAATGCGTCTGGCTTCGTCACGCCCGGCGCCGTCGCCACCGGCCAGATCTGTGCCGGCCGCGTCCAGGAGCGCTCGGTCAATGCCGGGGCGGCCGGGGCGGTGCGCGCCAAGGTCAAGCGCGGCAACTTCTGGTGGAAGAATTCGGCCGCTGCCGACCTCATCGCCATCACCGAAATCGGCGACGACTGCTTCATCCTGGATGACGAAACGGTGGCCAAGACCAATGGCAGCAATACCCGTTCGGTCGCCGGCAAGGTGCTGGCGGTGGATGCCAATCTGGGCGTCCTGGTCCGCACCGGGCTGTTCTGACCCCCTCCCGCAACCCCGTTTTCAAGGTCCGTTTCATGCTCGTCAATGCCGCCAATCTCGACAGCCTGCGCGTCGGCTTCAAGACCTCCTTCCAGAATGGCCTGGGCCAGGCCGCGCCGGATTGGGAGCGCATCGCCACCCGCGTCCCCTCGACCCAGAAGGAACAGAAATATGGCTGGCTGGGCAAGATCCCGCGGGTGCGCGAATGGATCGGGCCGCGCGCCGTGCAGAACCTGCAGCAGCACGACTACGCCATCACCGAAAAGCCCTGGGAACTGACCATCGCCGTCGACAAGGACGATATCGAAACCGACAATCTGGGCATGTATGGCCCCATGTTCCAGGAGATGGGCAACCAGACCAGGGCGCTGCCCAGCCAGCTGGTCTATTCCATGCTGATCGGTGGCTTTGCCACCAACTGCTATGATGGGCAGTTCTTTTTCGACACCGATCACCCCGTCCTCGACAAGGCCGGCGCGGTGCAGTCGGTTTCCAATACGGGCGGGGGCTCGGGTACGCCCTGGTTCCTGCTCTGCACCCGCGGCGTGCTCAAGCCCATCATCTATCAGGAGCGCAAAAGCTTCGAATTCGTCGCCAAGGACAAGCTCGACGACGATAATGTCTTCGAGCTCAAGGAATTCCGCTATGGCGCCGATGCGCGCTCCAATGTCGGCTTCGGCTTCTGGCAGATGGCCTATGGCTCCAAACAGACGCTCAACGCGGCCAGCTATGCGGTAGCGCGGGCGGCACTGATGAGCATGACCGGCGACTTCGGCAATCCGCTGGGCCTGATGCCCGACCTGCTGGTCGTGCCGCCCGCGCTGGAAAGCGCAGCCCGCAAGATCCTCAATTCCGAATATGCGGCCGGTGGCGAAACCAACGAATGGAAGGGCACGGCCGAGCTGTTTGCCACGCCCTGGCTGGCCGCCGCCTAGCCCCTGAACCGAAAGGAAAGCCAATGGCCAAGACACCCAGCAAGAGCCGGGCCGCCCAGAGCAAGCCCGCGCAAACGCCGTCGCCGCGGCCTCTTTCCGCGGCAGAGCTGGCCGACCTGGCCGCCGCCTGGGACGCGGCGCGCAGCGAATTGCAGGCGGCCGGTGACGCCGTCGCGGCGATCGAGGCCACACTGCAGGCGCTGGCGCCCGAAGCCGACCGCAGCGAAAGCGAGACCCAGCTCGCCGCGGCGCGCGATCGGGTGATCCAGGCGCAGAATGCCATAGCGGCGCTGACGCCGCTCTCCACCGATGTGAAACTGCCCGATGCCACCCAGCGCCCCACGGCGAGGAAGCCCGCGCCGCGCCCGGCGCAGCCCACGCCATCGGATGATCCGCTCCAGGCCATCACGGTTATCGGCCCGGTAAAGGGCCGCCGCCGCGCCGGCTTCGACTTTGGCGCCGCGCCCCGCACCGTGCTGGTCACCGCCGAGCAGAGGGCCCTGATCGAGGCCGATCTCAGCCTGTCAGTGACCGATGGCGGCGCTGCGCCCGAAGGCGCCGCGCCCCCCAGGCGGCTTGAGGCGGGCGATTTCGACTTTGCCGGCCAGCCCTCGATTCTGGTCAAGGTGCTCGGCCCGGCCAAGGGTCGACGGCGCGCCGGCTTTGAATTTGGCGCCACGGCCAGGACCGTCCCGGTCGACCCCGAACAGTTGCGTTCCATTCTGGCCGACGCCCAGCTGGCGGTGTCACCGGCCTGATTCACCCCTTTGCCGTCGCCGGTCCTCAAGCCAAGGCAGTGCGGCATTACCCCGGCCGGCGGCCGTGACGCAGCCGCCGGCCGGGACCAGACAAGAGTGGAAGTGCCCATGGCCTATTGCACCATCGACCAGCTGACCGAGCGCTATGGCGCGGTGATGCTGACCCAGCTCAGCGATCGGGCCGAATTGGCGCCTGGCGGGCCTTCCATCGACGCCGCCTTGTTCGAGCGCGCCATCGCCGATGCCGATGCGCTGATCGATGGCTATCTGTTCGGCCGCTACCAGCTGCCGCTCGCGCAGGTACCGACCCTTTTGGTCGATCTCAGCCAGCGCGTCGCCATCTATTTCGCCCATGGCCAGGTCGCCAGCGACAAGATCCGCAAGGATTACGAGGACGCGGTCAAGACGCTGGAGCGCATCGCCGCCAACACCATCCGCCTGCAGGTCGACGGCGTCGAGCCAGCCAGCTCCGGCCAGGACGGCGAAGTCCTGCTGACCCAGACCGACCGGCCGATGACCGTGGACAGCATGAAGGGCTATATCTGATGGCCGGCGTGGGTCTTGCCGTCGAGATCAAGGCCGATGCAGCGCTCGCGGCGCTGGGCAAGGCCGAGGCCAAAACCGAGCAGCCGCGCGACCTCTATGATGCCATCGGTTTGGCTCTGCTGGCCTCGACCGATTACCGCTTCGAAACCGAGCAGAGTCCGGACAAGACCCCCTGGCCGAAGTCGATGCGCGTGCTGCTCGAGGGCGGCAAGACCCTGACCGATAGCGGCCACTTCCGCTCCAGCATGGCCCATGAGGCGACCGATACCGGAGTCGCCGTGGGCACCAATGCCATCCAGGGCGCCATCCATCAGTTCGGCGGCGTGATCCGCGCCAAAAACGCCAAGGCCCTGGCTTTCTCGATCGGCGGCGAAAAGGTCTTCGTCCAGTCCGTCACCATGCCGGCGCGGCCCTATCTCGGCCTCTCCGATGACGACGAGGCCGACATCATTGCCCTGGCCGGCGACTGGCTGACCGAACCGCTGGGCAGCAGCACAGAGCAGGTGGGGGTCGATGGCTGACTTTGACACCCTTTCCGCCCTCAAGCCGCTGGTGCAATCGGTGCCCGACCTGGCCGGCGGCAGGACGCTCGAGGCCGCCGACCTGGCCGAACTGATCCGGCAGCAGGCACTGCCCAACAATCCCGCCACCGCCTTTCTGGTGCCGACCGGCTTGCGCCCGCGCGGCGAGGGCGATGCCGGCGCCAGCGCCTTCATCCAGTCGATCGACGAAATGGTCGCCGTGGTGCTGGTCGTGCGCACCGCCGCCGATGTCACCGGCGCCAAGGGACTGCCCAGGGTCAATGCGCTGGTCTGGGCCGTGATCGGGGCCGTGGCCGGCGGCGATGTCGAGGACGCGATCGGCGTGTTCCGCTTTGCCGGTGGCCAGCTCCATTCGGTGACGGCCGGCGCCATTTTCTACCAGGTCAATTTCGCCATCCAGCTGCAGCTGAGGAGCTTTTGATGCGCAACAGGCCCGCCAAGACCACGCCACCGCCGGCACCAGTGCCTGCGCCGCTGCCGGAAAAGGACTGGCCGATGCCCAGCGAAGGCGGCAGCTGGGTCCGCCAGCCTGACGGCTCGCTGCTGCGCGAGGTGGAAACGGAAAGCCCGGTTGAACCGCCGTTAAAGGGTGCCGACAATGCCGATTAAATGGAAGAGCAAGATCCTGCTCGCCAAGGTCGAAACCAGCTATGGCGTCGACCCGGCCCCGACGG
>TARA_R110002020_G_scaffold132420_5_pt1 | contig 29602 bp, 42 predicted proteins | sample TARA_R110002020 | Tara Oceans TARA_R110002020 (sample SAMEA4396489) | marine metagenome | biome: Westerlies Biome; feature: [MES] marine water layer (ENVO:01000295) within the mesopelagic zone...; material: water (ENVO:00002006), including particulate matter (ENVO:01000060) such...
GTGCGCATCCAACCAATCACTCCACGACCATACCCTATGTCCCCTGCGCCAAAAGCAACCCTTCTAGCAGCTTTAGGAAGAGCGCCTACAGCAGGACCAATAATCGGAGTAGAAAACGGAACTCTAGCTATCTTTAAAGAAGCAGGATAACCCTTACCTGCAGCCCAAGGAATTTTAAGCGAACGTCCAATAGGACCAGCTAAAGGAATTTTTAAACCAGCAGCCATTTTAACAGAAGCAGCTTCCTCTGCGGAATTAAACAAAGCCCCTTTCCATCTAGCATGTTCTGCTACTCCAGTTCCCATCTTTTGACCAACATTAACCATTTGCATTTCTGACAAATAGTCTTTAAACGGCAAACCGTTTTTATCCATTTTGTTCAGATGCATGTGTTTTGAAACTAATTGTATTTGATCGTCTGCGAATCCACTTAACCCCGAAACGCCTTCAAGTTTGTACAATCCTTTGATGTCATCAACTAAACTTTTAGGAATAAGAACCAAATTTTCCATTGTGCTAATCATTTCAGGATTCTTTTTAGCTATGTCCATAATGTAGCCATTAGCAGTTTTTTTAGGCTTTACACCTGACATAACATCTAAATCAACAACCCAATCACCATCATTTAATTGACGGTAAGCGTGTTTAGCGTCATAACCTAAATCTTTTGCTGCACCTCTAGCAGTAAAAGCAGGACCAGAATCTCCAAGTATTTGAGCTAGGTTTTTTAATTTGCCTTCTTCAATTGCTGCAGTTCCAAAACGTGTACCAAACCTTGCAGTACCACCTGAAAAACCTTCTACAATGTGTCGCCTCAAAGAATGAGAAGCTAAATCGCCTCCACCTAATTTAGCTCCTTTAAGAATTACATTTCCAGCAGCAACACCTTTACCAACCAAGCCAACGTAACTTAAAGGGTCAAAAGCTACATCTCCAGTAAAGCTAATTGCTCCCCTGAGAAACCAACCTGCACCCCATTTATCTTCCCATACACCGCCTTGCATCCAATCTTCATCATGCAACAAACGACCAAAAGTGTAGCCCTCTTCAGCTTGTCTTTTAAAATCTCCGTAGCTCCAACCTTCGCCTTGAGCGTAATCAATTGTTTCTTTCAAAGCTGAACTGGTTACAGCTAAAGGCAAACTTAACGCTTTAAACAAAGTCCCTAACGGACCCATGCCCTTTTGAACTACAGTGCGCCAACCACCTTGACCAAAATCTTCTGGAACTCCGCCAGTAGATTTTAAAATTTCATCTATTGACCTACCCCCACTAGTACCAGTACCAGATGGAGGTGTTGCAGGAGTAACAGGAGATTGCTGTTCTGCAGGTTTAGGTAATTCTATTTCTATTCCACCAGCAGCAAAGTTAGCCATAGCTGTTTCAAAGGGATCTTTGTCTTTTTCTTTATTAGGAAAGACCATGAACTACCTAGCAACAAATTCGTTTATTAAATCCTGTTCGCTCATGCCAACAATCCGATTAATCATTCCTGTAATGTCTCCACGAGTCTGATCGTCTTGTCCCTCACTAGCCATAACTCCACTTATTACTTCAGGTCGGTAGCCGTAATTTAAAGCACCAGCGTTAGCAAGTTCAGTAGCCCTAGCTGTTTTTTGTTTCTCATCAAGTTCATCCCAGCCTTCTTCCGCTAAACCAGTAATCACTTTTTCACCTATTGACCTGTACACACGAGAAGCATCTAAACCAGCAGCACCTGTTCCATAATTTTGCGCAAACCAAGTATCATTAAAGCCCATAGTTTCTGGAGCTTCAGAAGGGCTAAATTGTGATTCAACAGAATAACCAACTAACGCCTCATATTGAGCCATTTTAAAACCGTCATCCAAAGCGTCAAATTCTTCTTGGCTCATACCGCTAAACACACTATTTGGGTTATTTGCCATAGAATCATACAAGAAACCAAAAGCCGATTCTTTAGCAGCTTCCATTTCTTGCTTATTTGCAGCAGAAGCTGCAGCAGAAGCAGCACGTGATTGCGCAGCCATACGTTCCTGAAATCCTTGCTGTTGCAGTATTTCGGATTGACGTTGCTGCACAGTATCCAAACGAATCTGTTCTTGAAACAATGCCTGATTTCGCTGTTGCGAAATATTAAACATTGCATTTGCTAAAGCCTGATCTCTACCAATACCAAATTGCTCTTGACGCATAGCTTCTTGAAGAAGCATTTCACGTTCACTCGTATCTAATTGAGCCATGTTCTGAGCCAACTGTAAGCGCAACTGACCTTCCATTCGGAACTTCTCATCGCCTACAGCCATCTGTGCTTCCGCAGCTAACTGCGCAGGAGCAGCAAGCCTTTCGGCTGCTGCCATATTTGCTACTTGACGCAAACGTATAGACGAAGCAGCATCAGAAGCTGCTTGCGCCTCCGTCAAAGCCCCAGTTAGCCCAGCAACTTCTTCAAATTCTGAAGTAACCATAGGACCAAGATTTTCTCTAGCTGCTAACAACCTATCAGAAGAAGCGTCTCTAAAATCACCTGTTCGTAAAGCAGATTCATCTGCCAACGATTGCATTATCCTGTTTCTATCAGCTTCTTGGTCTTGAAGCTTTGCCATAACTTCCGCTTCAACTTGACCTATTTTATCTAAAGCACGACCTTCAGCATCTACTAATTGTTCCTGTTGCAATTGAGTTAATTGCTCAGCGTTTAAACGACCACTATCAATCAAGTCTGATATTTCATCTGAAAAATCTTCTGTTTCTAACCCACCTAATTGCTCTTGCGCTGTTGTTTCCAAACCAGCGTAAAGTTCATTAAGGGTGTCAGTTAAATCTTTAGGTAAAGCAAATTTATTAGCAGCACTACGAACCCCACCTGCGCCACCAGTTAAAGTATTTGAAACAGGTTTGTCTTTAAATTTATACGCAGGCATATCTCCTGAAGGATTAAAGTCGCCTGTTTGGTATTGGTTTTGAAAACGATTAATTTCAGCTTGATTTATGGCGCTGCTAATAGGATTGCTGTTGCCCTGAAACATTCTTAAACCACTTATTGCCCCCTCAAAATTATCCTTTGCAGAACTTACACTTCCAGCTACTCTTTCAAATAAATCCCTAGCAATGATATCTGATTCTGTTTGAGCTTTGTTAGCTAACCCTCTATCCTGACCAACAAATGAAGTGCGTTGAAGTGCAGTTTTATAGTCTTCTAGTTCAGGTGAATCGTTGCCATAAATACTCATTAAACAAGCCCTTGTAGTGATTGATTCATAACAAAACGCCTCAAAGCATTAGCTATAGCATCTTGTTGCAAACCACCCGATAAATTCTCCTCCAACATAAATCTCTGCCTATCCAACTGGCTTTGCGCTTCCTGCGTGCGCCCAGCCAAACCAAACCGTTCCATCTCTTGCTCACCAGCACTGATTTCTTTAGCACGTCTAAACTGCCCAGAATCTAACATTCCTCGCCTATTAAACTGACCACCTTGCTCACGAGCAACATTTTGATACTTTTTGCCAATATTAAATTGACCCAAAACATCTTGACGATTAACACGATTCCTCGCACGTTCTATATCGTCTAAACCGTAACCATACTCTTGTATGCGTTGCCCATAATTTGCTTGATTGCCAGTACTGTACGCCATATATTATTCGTCACTTTGTCCCACATCTTCAAGCTTTTCTGCTTGAATTTGCGTTAATTGGGCTTTTAAAACAGCGTTTTCCCAATGTAAGTGTCCTTCAGGACTTAATTGACTTAATATTTCGTTAATCGTTAACTCTGGCATTATTCTGGACCTCTTTCTTCATCTTGCCTTTGTTTAGCTGTTTTAACAATAGCGTTATTAACAACCGTATCTTTATCCGCAGGGATAGTAGAAACATCATCATCATCTGTCATGCGTATAACCTCTGCATTGTACAAACGATCCTTAGTTTGACGGCATTTGTTCTTAACAGCGTTTTCAACCCACCCTTCAGGGTCAACCGTATCCCAATAGAACGCTTTTTCTTCAGCGTCAGTAATTGTTACTGTAAATGTTTTAGCCATATTAGCATCCTATCCTAATAAAATCCCTTGAAATGAATTGTACTTTTCTGTTCGCCATGAATAAAGATCAAGAGCGCTAAACACATAACCTTGACAAGTATCGTTTGCATCTAAATAGAATACACCTGAAACACTAGTACCACCATCTTGACCTTTTATGCCATGATTTATTACCATTTGCCCATTGCTAGTATTAAAACCCCAGTACGTATTAGTATCATTATCATAAGTTGTGTATTTAAAAAAGGACATAGTAAACAAGTAATAGCCAGTTACAGGCGCAGTAAATGTACCATTAGATGTGTTGTAGTTATTCCCATTATCGTATAGCCCAGTTCCGCTATCATTACCAAATATGATAGCTCCTGCTCCTGTTGATGAACCGTTATGTATGTAACCTGCGCCTCCTGTGTTGTTTGCTACACGAAACGCACACACACTAGGTTTTGTGACTTGTTTATCAGCGTTAATTACCAGTGAGGTTCCGTTGTTATTAAAGAAAATAGTTTTGCCAGCGTTACTACTATCTCCATCGCCGTACAAGTTAATACCAGCTCCATTAGAGTTAGCAGTTTTGGCTCTTAACTGAAGTATTTCACGACCAGAATTTGTACTGTTACTTATATGAGATACATCATCTCCAGTCAATATAAGCGTGTCACCAATAGTCAGATCATGGGTTAACGTTCCAACACTTGTTAAAGAAGAATTGACTACAGTTGATTTTAATGTAGTGCCACTTAAAGTATTAGCATCAGCAGTTACCGTAATAGCTGCTGTACCATCAAAATCAACGCCATTAATAGCTCTAGCAGTAGCTAATGCAGTTGTTGTAGCAGCATTACCAGATGTATTCTGATTACCTGCAGTATTTACTCCAGCTAAATCAATGTTTGCTGTACCGTTAAATGACACACCACCTATAGTTCTGGCTGTTTCTAACGCTGTAGCTGTTGCAGCGTTACCACTTATATTGGTAACTAAACCTGCAATAGTAGAAGCTGTTACCGTTTTAGGATTATCACTATCGCTTGTGTCTGCGATAATTACCTTATCGTCTGAGGCTACAGTTACTGAACTTAGCTCAGATGGGGCAAAATTAACAGTGACAGTACCAGTGGTTCCACCGCCTGATATAGCATTTCCTGCAGTAACACCTGTTATTGTTCCACTACCACCAGTCGGCATTTTTTGAGCTATTTTACGCAATTCATAATCAATAGCAATAGCGTCTTCAGTTACAAATTTACGAGAAGGCTTATATGCCACAGCTACTCCTCTTCGTTACAAATCTCTTGAATTATTTCGTCCATTGTCGTAACTTGCTCATTTAACGAATTGATCTGAAATTGCAATTGTTGCAATTCAGATTGAGTAACACTGTTTGCAATGAGTGATTCAACTTGGTCGCTTACACGGTTTATTTTGTTTGAGTAGCTAGATACTGACCATACGATTGTTGCCACTATCACGATAACTGTCATTAAAAAACCGAGTGTCATTGAAGATACTCGGAAGTTTTTGACGTTATCTTCGGTTAGTGGCGCATTCATTATGGAGCCACGTAATCTAAAGTTATTACAAGTTTTGGAGGCGTAGTTTCGCTAACACCATAAAACACAGCATATTCAGTGTCTGCGCTTCCTGAACCTATGGCTGTTTTAAGAGCTGAAACTGAAGTATCGTTTGTCAAAACTAATGGTTTAGCATCTGCATGATCTACAAGAGCTTGCATTACTGCACGATCACCACCACTACCATTCATATTTATGTTCATAGTGTCACCTCTATTTAACGGTGAGCCACTTGTGATTGCTTTTGAAGCTGTAGTAGTAAAACTAACTTTATCAGCGTCTGGGCTACCATCAGTAGTCTCTCCAGTGTATGTAGCTATATACCAAGTTCCATACGCACTTCCAAGACCAGTTGCAGAATCTCCTGTCGTCATTCTACGAAGCTCAATGTAATTTTCTGCAGACCCCCCAGCGGTAGGTGTAGCGTTAGTAATGTAAGGTCTTTCTGCAAGAACTTCAGCTAATGTCTGCCCTCCATATTCTGTACTAAAACCAAATAGACCAACGTAAGGGCAATTACTTGAACCTGAGAAAACACCATTTCTAACAGCAGCAGCCGTTGGTGCAGTTGACCAAGCCCCATCATTGTGTCTAAAAGACCTTGATCTGTTTGCTACAAATGTGTATTTAACAGGATCAGACTTAGCCCAAACTTGGCTCCAACTACCTGTACCAGTACCAGTAGCCACATAAATTTTACTAGGATTAACCCAACTACCTGTACCAGTCCCAGTAGCAACTTTGATAGCTGTACCGTTAGATATAGTTACCCAGTTTCCTGTACCAGTTCCAGTAGCGTATTTTATGTGCGCCATCAGACACCAAACCAAATATCTCCTGCAGCAGTAGCTGTTGGGGCGTTAGCAACAGGGTTAATAAAAATTGTGGGTATAGCGTTCATTTGATGGGTAGCTACAGTAGCAGCACCGCCAGCATTGTATGCCATACGAGGAATAGAGTTAGCAGAAGTTGTATTAAGCGTACCTGTAAAATCTAAATTGCCATTAAGATCAACATTCCCATCTATATTGACTTCAGTAGAAGCGTTCAAATCAATTGTTGGCGCTGTCAAATCCAACGTAGTACCAGCATCTATATTTAAATGCCCATCACCAGCAGCCTGAATCCTCTCGTTACCTTTATCAAAGAAATATATACCGCTATCCGAAGTCAAAACTAAAGCATCACTTGCTTGATCCCAAAGCATATAATGACCAGCAGAAGCACCAAAAAACTTAACGTCATAGCCAGTGTCATCAACGCCAACAGTTATTGTATTGTCAATCTGTACAGCACCATCAATATCTACTGCATCAAGGTTCGTAATTCCATCAATATCGGCGTTCCCTGAAATGTCTAGGGTGGCAGCGTCTAGTTCTCCTGTCAATGTCACATTTCTGAATCCAGTGACATCTTTGTTGCTGTCTGCAATTACTGCTAAAGATGCTGATACCGTTCCAGCAGTAATTCCATCAAGAAGGTTAAGTTCTGCTGCAGTAGACGTAACAGCAGTACCGTTAATTGAAAGAGCATCTGTTTCAAGCGTTCCGTCAACATCAAGAGTGTCCTCAATGTAAACGTTTCCTTCGCCAACATACATAGCCCATTCACCTGTTCTACCGTAAACGTCCAACCTGCTTGAGGTGGCATCCCATTCCATGTAAGCGCCTGATGCATCTCCAAAAAATTTAACGTCGTCACCTGCAGTATTAGCGCCTATAGTAAATGTACCGCTAGTTATTGTGACGTTGCCTGTAAAAGCAGCGCCTGCTTTAAGGGCAACAGTATCTGACCAACTGTTAATGTTGTCAAAGTTAGTGTTCACGTCTGCAGCAACAATTACTTGCCCTGCGGAAAATGAATTTAAAGTAATAGCCATTATCTCATCCTTCTAGGCACATAAGTAAACCCAATAGCGTTTACTTGCCATTCTGCGTTTGTATTGGGACCGATAATCTTCATACATATAGATCTACCTGTCCCTAAAGTAGGTAACCTTTTAACATCTGTAACTCTTGCTTCGGCTGCAGAACCCCAAGTAGCGGTATCCCACACGCCCCCTGCACCATCTGAAGGGTTAAGACCCCATACGGAAGAACTTGTACGACCTATGATTTCTACAAGAAAACTTTTAGAAGCTTCTGCAAAATCGTAATTTTTGTATATTTCTGTAGTTAATTGCAAAGAAGATTTAGCTAAGGTAACCATTTGTGGTTTACCCCAACGTTTTTGAATTATCGGATTCCTTGTGGAAACCCAAGGAGTAACAAAATACGATGGTATATTTGCTTCGCTCGTTGCGTATTTGTCAAAAACTCTGTCTTGGTCATCGTCTACATGTATAGCACGACCTGTATTTGCAACACAACCCCCAATTAAAATAGTTTCAGCATTAGGAGGTCTATGAGTATGTAAAGGTCCAGCGTCTATGTCAGTAGCCATCCACGCCCCACGCTTTCCAAGCGAAGGATCGTAAACAAATGTTCTGCGAGTAGTTACGCCCTCATCAGCATAATCAACGCTTACATAAAGTTTGTTTTTAGACCAAGCCAATTGAGGTGGATTAGTAAACGTTATTCTTCCGTCGTCAATAGCAGGTTTCAAAGCATCAAACAGGTAACTTGTCCTGTTGCCGTCGTATACGTGTACGCCTGTGCGATCATGCCAGAAAAACACTCCGTATGGTGTAGAAACTGGGCTAGATAAAGGAATTGAACCTACGTCTTTGGTTACGTTAACTAATTGAAAAGAATCAGAATCAAATCCAAATATTGCATATATAGAATTTGTTTTAAAAATAACTAATCTATCTCCGTGTGAAACAAGCCCTGTTATGTAATCTCCAGCTTCACCTTTATCTACATCTACGTAATCTGCTGCACTCCATTTTTCTGCTTCGTTTAGATTGGACCAGCGTACTCTGTATTTAGAATCTGAACCTTCGTAAGTTGCCCCAACCCAAACGTGGTTGTTCCATTGAGCTATGTATTGTGCTTTGGGCATTTGCCCAGCAGATCCATCTATAGTTGTACCTAAATTAGCGTCAGTACTTCCATCCCATTTAAATGAAACTTGATCGTATGACACTCCGTAAGCAACGTTATTAAACGTAATTCCGTACACTCTGGAACCATCTGTCCTGTTAGTTATATTTGTTAATTCTGTAAAATTACCTGAAGCTGAATACGCAACTTTAGTACCATGATTAACCATGACTTGTTTAGTTCCACCATCAGTGTAAAAAGACCAAATGCCTTTAATATCATTTGCTAAAGCAGTTGCGTTACGACGAATTACACCCCCACGCAATGCAACACCGCCACGTGGATCTACCGTGACATTTAACATGTCAGGCGATTCATCTTCTTCTAAGTCAAATTGGTCAGCACGTAAATTTAAACCGCCAGAGAATGACTCTAACATTTGGAGCCTGAAATCTCTTTTAGCCATTTAAATCACCAGATTACTCCGCCACTATTGGCGTACCGTAATGCTCCAAACCCTGCTAAATACCTTGTCCCCTTACGACTATTAGCCAAAATCGGTTGAGGTGCTGGCATGTCTGCGTACCTTCTTGCCACATTATCTAATTCAATGCGAAAATTCTGCATGTACTGTGCAGCCATCGTAGGATCTTCTTGCTGCAAATAACCTTTAGCTATCGCATACGTTGTAAGTACTGGATGAAACGGATCAGGAAGATCAGGAGTAACATTATCAGCGACCCCATCGCCAAACGCTTTAGCATTTCTAAAACCCCTTACATAAATAGTTTCTACGCTGCTAGGAGTTGGATAAAACCTAACAGTGTCGTCCCACAAACTCCATTCCCAAGGTTCACTATTTGTAGCAACATTTAAAGGGTAATTAAAGTCAGCGTCATCTCTTCCGATAAACCTAAAAATATGGTCATCGTTTTTTATAGCGTTTATTTCTCTAATGCCAACAGATACACCGCCAACAGTTACAGCAGCGCCAACAACCGCTAATGTATATTCAGATTGCCCAGCCACCGTAGAAAACGTCGTAGCAACTTCATAAAAGGGAAAGCGTTTTTCGCTGTAAACAATAGTGTCATAGCCTTGTCCTATAATTCTATTTAATACCGTGTCAGATATATCTGTTGAATCTATATCAATTATATCACGTACAGTATCCCGAATTTCCTTAATAGTCATTGCCATTGTTATTCGGCTTTCTTGGTATGGCTAACGCATTTGTCTGACTCCCCAAGGGGTCGCCCTTTGCAAGGCTCCCCCTTGAGAGTCGGAACAGAACAAGAAGAATTTACGTAGTCTGAAGGTGCTTCCCAATCGTCATATGCAGTTACTCCAGCTACAGGTACAGCGTTGTTTGTTTGTGCGCCGATTCTAGAGGAGGGAGGTTGACCTTGTGAACCAGCCAAATAAGCTCCTGCTTTGGATGCTACTGCATAACGAGACATGTTTCTCCTTGTTCTGATTAAGGGGGGAGTCCTGCTCCCCCCTTAATCTTAGTCAGTAAGACCGTAAAGCATACCCTGTCGGGAACGGTTACTGGTTGTTAGGTTTCCGTAACACAAGATTTGCGCATAGCGTGCATCTTGATTAGTTGGACGTACAAACGGTGTTGGCTTAAACCAAACATCGTTGTGTGCAACTAGACGGAGGTACTTTGTGTTCAAGAAGAACATTTTGCCAGCAACATCAGAACCAGCATCATAGGTCACAGGTGCGCCTTTGAAGAGAAGGTTCTGGAATCCTGCATCTGCAACTGTTGCATCGGTGTACCGAAGCTGTGGCTGTAGAAGAGATTCGTACTTTTCATATTCATCTTGGTCAGTAATAACAATAGTTGGTTGATCGTTACCAACAGAAACGGTGTTATACATTGTAGACATAGCTGCAAGTGTAAGCGCACCACCTTGGTTGGTTAGAGTTGATCTCCACCATGAGTTATCTGAATCTGTGGCATCAATACCACCAATAGCACTACCTGAATCATTTCCAGTTCCAACTAGACCGTTAAGTCCTAGCCAGTCTTTTCCGCCGTTTCCAGCACCGTTGCTCCAAAACATGGTGTTCATGTTCTGAATTACGGTTTCTTCAGCTTGCATAATCTTGCCCTCTAGGAGGTCAATGATTTCCGCTTCGCCATTGTTTTTGGCTTCTTCAATACCTGTGATTGTGACTGTTACTGCGTACTGTTTCCAGTCATACTCAGCAGCCGTAATGCCTGCCTGAGCTGTTGTCGCAATACTGTCAGAACCACTGTATGAAGCAGCCGTGTCATTTGTTCCATAGATGATAGGAACTACGATTTTTGCACCGCCACCAATACGCCGAACGGTTTGTCCGTTTGTGAGCGCATAAAAAAGTGGACGTGCAGAAAACACGTTGTCCGTCAACTTAGGAACATAGTTTTTGAGAGTCGTTGATAGAATCTCGTCAAATGCTGAGTTTCCAGCAGCCATATGTTATTCCTTTTAATAGTTGGTTTTTATTGTTGTTGTTTTGCCAACTCATATGCATCACGAATGGAATTAATCGCTTCAGTAGCACGAGGTTCTATATTCCCAGATGGAGTTCCATTTGAAGAATCTATAATTTGTGCGTCACGTTTTTCAGCCACAATTTCAGCATTGGCATTAGCACTTGCATCTGCACTTGTTTTATTCGCATAATTCATGTGCGTGTAAGCTGCCTCTAAATTGCTTATGTTGTGCTTTAAAGCATGGTTAAATAATTCATGCTCGTTAAAATCGTCACTATACTTTGTGCGTAATTCACCTACTTCTTTTTGCAAATGATCTTGGCGCATCGCTCGGTTATGTTCTTCAAGGTTAGCTTCTAGCTTTCTTAAGCGTGCTTCCTCTGGGTCCAAATCCTCTACATCATCATAAGAAGTGTCAGTGTTTTGGTTGCCCCTAGATACTCCAAAAGCATCACCCAAAGCAGATATTGCTCCTTCGGGATCTGATTCTAGTGCTTGTACTATTGCTTCTCCTTGAGCTAAACGCTCACGTTCACGGCTCAATTCCTGCGTTTTACGTGTGTAATCCGCTTGGCGTTGGTAACCGTTTTTTAATTCATCAAGTGATATTTGATGACTTTCACCATCTACAACCACTTCATGTAGACCTGTTGGACTGCTATTTGCTTGATCCGTTAGCTCTGTTGTCATTGGGAATCCTTTCGGTTGTTCCTAACATTTATATCAGAGTGTCCCACAAATAGCTTATTTACCCCATATTTGGTAATTCAAGACCCATTTGCCCCTGCAATTGAGCCATCAATTCAGGAGGCACACCACCAGTAGCTTCAAAAGCTGGCGGAGGAGCGCCACCGCCCATAGACATCGGAGGTGGGGGAGCAGCCATTCCAGCTTCTTCTGGAGGAACTTCCTCCCCACCTTCCGCTCCTTCAGGGGGCATAGGTTGCTGTTGAACTATAAACTTTTCAGGGTTTTTAACCCCAAATCCGTAAGAAAGCACGTATTTAGCTAGTTCAGCAGGGTCAATAACCATGCCAACTAGCGGAGCAACAGCATTCATAAGAGAAATAGCCTGTTGTCGTCTTGCAGTTTCATTTAACGGCTGAGTAGATCCGCCCTCTACAGAAAAATCGTACTCTCCCATAATGTCGTCACGTTCGTATGCGACAAAAAACTCTTCATCTTCTTTTCCTGTTATACGAACCATTGCTGGTTGAGTCATGTATTGCTGAAGCAATTGCAAAACTAGCCTAGCTACTTCACCAATCATCATTTCTACCATTGCTAGTTTGTCTGCTGCTCTGGCGTTACCAGCGTCAGCAATAATGCTAGCTTCTGTAGCAGTACGTCTTATTTCAGGCATTTGCCCACGAGCATATTCAGATACACCGCTTACAGTGTTTATGTCTTGCTCAATTATATTTGAATGATTGTATATTTCAGGAGCTAAAGGTACTTGAGGCAAAGGCACAACTACGCCATTTAGGTCCCTGTTTTCATCTATAACAGGTACAAAACGCCCATCTTCATCTGATTCAAGCGCTTCACGTCCAGCAGGTCCAAAAGATCGTTCATGGTACAGGTATTTACGTGCATAACGCTTACGATGGTTAACCATTTGGCTACGAGTCTTGTTTAATTCCTCTTGCAGGGATTCCATTTGCTCTACGTCACCCATAGGGTAAAAATTGTCAGGAATGTCATAGTTTCGTAACATTACAAACGGATGACCAAATGCGTAAGGCATAGGAGTCGGTTCTAACAAGAACTCTTCCCCATCTGCTGTGCATATAGAAATAGTATTGGACTCTATATCGTAATATTCGTAAAGAGTTACCCGATCAGCTAGATCAGAGTAATCGCTTCGCTCTTGGTCATTAGCCCAACGGTATTTAACTCCAGAATCAGCTTGCACTTTACGGCGAGCTGAAGCTTTAAATCGTTTGTCAGCTTTGACCTCTTCTACAGGGCGCACAATGCGTTGCGCTATCCATTTAGCATCATCTAAACACGTTGCTTCAGGATCTACCAACATATCAAAAGGACTAATTCGCTCAACAAAAGGCTGATCTTCCATTATGTCCATCGTTGTCATCGGCAACGTAGCTTTAATCTCTTCATCAGTTGGATACGATGCAGCATTTTCAGGATCTAAACGAGCAGCTTCAGTTGCTTCATTAACAGCGCCTTTGTAAGCCGAATCAAATTCGCTTTCAGTCATTTGTCGTTCTACTTCAACAAACTTCCAACCTACTTTAATCCACCCATGACCCAAGATAATAAAATCTTTTACCGCACGTCTAAAAGGCTTACGATAATCATGGTGTCGCCACAAATAATTAATTACAGCTTCAACGAACATAGCTCTGTCTGCGTCTGCTTCTTTATTAGCAGTAACAGTTATCTTAGGGTGATTAACAGCTACTGAAGGAGCGATAACGTTAACAGTGCTAAAAGCAAGATTAACAGAAACCCTATCTGCCCTAACATTTCCATCCCATAAACCCGAACTCCTTGAGTTCCAATACGTTTTACCACGATAAAGGTCTATGAGCCTCTGCCATTTAGCATCATACCCTTCATCTTCACGCCAACGATCAGCTAATTGAATCCGCTGTTTTATCTTGTCGTAATCGTCAGCTTTTTTTGCCATGTTATGTCCAACGGTTTCCTACATATTCAAGAGTTCTACCTTGTGCCTTAGCATCAGATATTACTTTGTGTTCACGTTCTTTTAGAGTCATGTCTTGTTCTTCTTTAGGCAGGATTGAACGCTGACCCTCAAAAGAATACATTTGCAAGCTTAATGTTTTCTCACGAAACGCCCACCCTTTGCTGAGTTCCTCATCTGAGATCGTAGAATCTACTTCTCTTTTATGGTCGCAGTACTCTTCAAAGGTGGCATCGTGTGGCAACATTGCCATTAGCTGTTCTTTACAGCACCACTAGGTTGTTTCCCAGCAGGAACATTCGGTTGCACGCTTCCACCAAGACCATGTTGGTTCTTGGGAGTAACACGTGGAGTTTGATGGTTTCCTCCGATACCAACACCAGAGCCTTCGGCTTCTTGGTTTTTGATAGCGGATTGCCCAGCGCCTTTACCACTTGCAGGACGTGCAGGTCCGTTGTACAGCATGGAAGTATTACCTAGCTTAGGCTTTGCCCCAGCTCCTACTTCGTTGTATTTGGCATTATGTGCCATTGGATCTCCTTATTGTTTATCCTAAGTATTAACTTAAACTGTCCCACGTCCAAGATGATTACCTATGCTATCACCAATTGGAATAGATTGCGGTATCTGCCTTAACCACCAATCAAATGTAAACGTGTCATCAACTTTTTCTACGAATTCAGGCACAAAAGCAAACTTACGCATCTGATTAGCTAACGCCAAAGCCATAACACGGTCATCATACGGCGACCCAGACATACCACCACGTTCATTACGAGTAAAAGTACGCAATTCAGCTATCGTATGTTCGCATCTCAATATCAATTCATCGTTTTTAAGCGCCATACCAAGATCATCTATCATCAAAGGCTTAGATGTACGTGTTGTTTTCCACCCAAATTCTTGACTAACCCTGTTATTCAAAGAATTAAGGGATCGCTTACGATACATGTTGGGATAACCAAGCTGTCTAAGTTGAGTAATAGTTGTCAAACCATGATTATTAGCTTCAACACAACACAAAGCGTCCGAATACCACATGCCTACCTTGTAAACCTCGTAAGCAAGCTCATCAGGAGGAATGCGCCCATGCCAAACAGCTACTTGTTCGCCAGATTTGACGTTAAGAACTTGAATACACGAATAATCACCATGCCCTAAACCCTCAGCAGTATCTACACCCAACACATAACCGTTATAGGACTCAGGAGGTTGCCAAACAGTTAACATCTAAACGCCATTACTTTAGGTTGCACCTCATGGATAGCACCTTCTTGACCCATCTTGACAAATTTTCGCATATTTTCCAAAACGTCAAGGTCAAATACAGGATTTCCAGAGCGAACAAATGCCTCTTCAGGGGAAGTTGGGTATTCCTGTGCCAACTGCCAAGGCAACATAGCGTCTTTTTTTCCTTCATACCAAGCCTCATCTCTATCTTCCGACGCTGACCAAGGAAAAAACATCGGATCAAATTTATTATTACCAGTTGAAGCACCATTCCAAAGATTGTGAAAAAAGTTTCCCGAACCATTCGCAGTAGACAAACCTATAATACGACCACCTACGTCAGCCACAGGTTCTATAGATGCCCACGCCTCCTCTGGATTAGGTAAGAACGCCCACTCATCCACAACCACCAAAGTCGCAGACTCTCCACGAGCAGGATCAGAAGCGGAAGGCATAGAAGTAATTTGCGAACCATTACTAAACCCCATTCTCTGTTGATGTTCAACAAGCGACTTAGGACCACGTTCCACCATCCATTGCGGCAAATGTTTCATACCGTATTTAGTTTTGCGCAACAACAAAACAGCCTCACGCTCTGTACGTGACAAATCAATAATGTTCTGATCGTCATTAAAAAACGCCAACCAAAACTGATGCGCAGCAACCAAAGTTGTCCACCCAATCTGCCGAGCCTTTAACGTTAAGCTATAACGATTCTCAGCCCAACGTACAAGAGCTTCAGATTGAGCTTCACGCAATCCAAATAAAATTCGCCCATGTGCAGGATGAGCAATACTCCAATAATTGCGAAGAAAATAAGACTCATCACGCTTACAACGTCGCCATTCAGCTTCCTGCTTAAGCTCAGTGACACGACTCACTTCTTTTTCTTAGGTTTCCTTTTAGATTTCTTGCTCTTCATACCGCTATAACCGCCTCTACCTTTAGGCATCTTTAACCATCCTTAAATTAAATATTTGAGCCTCAAGCTCATCCGCTAACTCTACATCACTCATACCCACAACATCACGGTCATCTTCAACCGCAACTTTGCGCTTAGGAGTAAACTTATCAATGTACTGCAAGTACAAACTAGCAGCCTTGACATCACCATCGGCAGCACGCTGCCAAAGAGCATCTATGACGCTCTGAACCCTTTCAGGGTTAATGTTGAGTTCGGCTGCACGCCGATCCCATTCTTTGACAAACCGAGGATCACGTTTAATTCGTCGTAGCGAATCCTCATGTATATCGTTCTGTGTAGCCCATTCACGTTGTGTGTAAGGGACCCTCTCTGGTCCTTGTAGAAGCCATTCAAGAAATGACTTCCATCGGTCAGGCATGACCTTAAGACCAGTTTCGGGATCTTCCTTCCACCCTTTACCACCACCATTTTGTGTCATTTAACTACTCCTTAATGTATGCGTTAACTGTCCCATTCCGTCTTTAATAATATCTTAAGAAATACTGGGACAAACAGTAATATTACTAAGTAGTAGTAGTAGTACTAAGTAACGTTTCTCAGCATCAAGCAGAGAAACGGTACTGGAGACTAACTAGAAACTAGTCGCATACAGTCCACAGAGGTTTAAATCCTGAACGCACTGTCCCTCCATAAATATAATATATATAGGAATGACCCCCCACCCCCCCTTAGGGGGGGGTACTGTGCAATTGCCAGTCCGTAGGACTGATTGTCGGCTGTGTTTATTTACTTAGTACTTACTAAGTAAATAAACAAATTTTCAATCACACATTTACTTAGTAATTACTAAGTAAATGTGTGGGGTCGGACTACTGCAGAAGCAGGAACCCCATCGTGTGTGTGCGAGCAGAACCTTGTTCTGCTTCCTGTGCGTGTAGGCGAGGCTGGCTGGCTGGCTTCTCATGCATTACTTAGTAACTACTAAGTAATGCATGGTCTGGGGTTTTGGATTGGAGGAGGGGTCGCATACGTAATTCAAAGTATTTACTTTGAATTGGATTGGCACTACTTATTAATTACTTAGTAAACACTAAGTAATTACTAAGTAGTGAATGTGGGGTATTGACTTAGTAATTACTAAGTCAATACCCCATCACTCTCTCCTTATTTTTTATTTCTGAACTAGTGAAGAAATAAAATAATAAGGAGAGAGTGTGAGTAACCAAAATCAAAAAATCAAATCCCTCTTGGAAGAACTACTAGTAGTTCTTTCGGAGGAAGAAACTGAAGTTCCTTCAGTTCCTGCGAAGAAAAAAGCTCCAAAGATCAGCTCTGCTGATAGGAAAAAGCTTAATAAGGCACGCCAAAAGAACTTCTCTGAAGTTCTTGGGAAAGCTAAAGCTTCCAAGCAGGATCAGAAGAAATGTCTTACATTTCTTCAAAAAGCGATGGAAATTGCTTCGGATGCAGGAAATGCCAAACCAAGAGTTTGGCATTCACATGTGGCTACTGTTGAGAAGTGCCATCGTGCATGGATAAAAGCTTAGGCTTTTATCTTGTGTGTGGGAGTTTAGAACTCCCACACACATTTTTTTTATCCCCTGCGTGTGATGTAATTAGGATACTTGCGCATACAGGATGTCTAGTTGGATACTTGCGTTGACGTATGTAAGAAGAGAGCCGAAATCTACTCTCTCTCTTTTTATATATCTCAATGTAATTGAGAGATATATAAAAAGGAGAGAGTATTGAACCCAACACCGAAAACCCATCCTGAGCGATTTAGCTTGGGTGAAAGAGAAATGCTTCGTATGCTAGGGATAAGTCCTGAGCGTACGTTTGATGATGCTCATGCGTTTGCTGATGACCTTCATGTTATTCCTGAAGTTCATAAGCCTAGAGTGTCTGCACCTACACATGAGAAATTTTACCCTGAGTTTGGTATCACAGGTGAAGAATACAAGCTCTTCACGGATGCAGGGCTTCGCTTTTGTATGCCATTTGAGGACTGGTCACACCTTGACGAGGATCTCATACCTGTGGAGGGTTATCTCGTGGTAGAGGTTGCTTAACTCCCTTTCCCTCATTCTCTCTGAACTTCAGTGAAGAGAGAATGAGGGGAAAGGGAATGCCCCGATTTCAACAACAATTGTACTGGGAGGTACACATATGACAAACCAACAAATAGCCGAACAGCTTACACAATTGCTTTCAGCTCTTACAGATGCTCCTGCAGAGGAAGCTCCTGTGAGTGAAGAAGCTCCTGCTAAAGCTAGTAAGGCAGAGAAGAAAACTGCAAATAAGGCACGATTCAAAGCATTGAATGGTGCGGTTATTTCTGCAGGACAAGCCTTCAAAAAAGGCGACACAGAAAAAGCTCAAGCACGTTTGCAAGAAGCTTTCACCCTTGCAAGTGAACCCACTGTGTGGGTTGCTCAACAAGCTAGAGTCCTCAACAAGTGTGAGGAATTTGGTTTCGCTGTGAGCGATGAAGCTAAAACAGTTGTAGGCGTCTAAGCCTATGGGAGGCTCCTTCGGGAGTCTCCCTTTTCTGTAGGGGACACAGGTACATGAGTTATTTCCCCTCTCTCCACCTGTGTTTCCTACAGAGGGAACTACCCTCGTGTGTGGAGGTCACATGACAACTGGTAATTTAACCACTGAACAGGACTACAGCCTTGCGTGTAATGTTTGCGCTGTGGTTCAAACTGTGCGTGTTTGCACAGTGCGTAAAGATAAGTACCTGCATGGTCTTATGGTGCAAGAAGCGTTCCCTGAGCCTGAGTTTAATAGCGCATACAGGGAGCAAATAATCGGGCTTCGCTCTGGTTATCACGTTTGTGATGACTGTTGGGATTCTGTTACAGCGTATGAGGAGGAGGAATAATGTATATACCTACGAGTTTTCACGTGTTGTATAGCATCATTGCGTTTATGTATGTGGTGCTGATCCTTGTGTGGGAGGACCAAAAAGGTGTTCCCCGCTGGAAGAGAATTGCACGCAGGTTGCGTAATGACCGTTGATTTTGAGGACTTCGGACAGAAGAAAAAGAAAACGCCTGCGTATAAGAAACCTACGTCATGGGTTAAATGCCTAGACTGTAGGGCTATTTACTCTGATCGTGTGTGGGAGTCTATGCACTTTTTGGACTGTCGGTTCTGTGGTGGAGCCAACTGGTCAGGCGATAAATAACTCTTCTTCTCTCTCAACTTTAGTTGAGAGAGAGAAGAAGAGTTAAGAGAGGAGAAAACCACCATGATGTGTAGTAATTGCACTAATTATATGCCACCTGTTGATTCTCAGCAGGGTGAGTTCTGGGACGATGGTTCCGTGAACCAACAGCGAGATAATGCGCTACATGTGCATTTGACTGGTGGCTATGGCATGTTTGTGGATGATTGGGAGACTGGACCTTTGGAGGTTCTTATCTGCCATGATTGCGCAGTCAAGCTATTTAAGCTGTTTCCTGCGTTTCAGGAATTTGCTAATGGGGGTCACCCCACAGAAGATAGAAACAACCCATGCTGTGAACACGCATGGTAATACTGGGAGGTATTATGTACACAACTTTAGATTGGCTAATTGTATGCGTCTTAGGCGGACTTGGTGTCGGCTTATACATAGGATGCGTACTGCACTTTCGTGAGCTATGCGAAGTAAAAGAAATAGCGGATAACATAGCAAACAATTACGAGAAGCTAACTGACGAATACTTAGAGCGTGAGGAACTTCTCATGGATTGTGCTGATGCTTTGATGGCTTGGCACGATGAAAAAGAGCGTGAAGAGTATAACGGTTGGATCAATCGTGAAACGTGGGCGTTTATGCTGTGGCAAAGCGGTGACGCTTTTCTTTACGATCTTATGCGTGATATGTCTGCGCAAATAGCTGTAGCTCAGGGCATCTTTGAGAACGAAGACGCTTTAGCAGGCTACATATCCAATAGGGGCATGACTGACATAGAAAAGCGCAACTTAGGCGCTGAGTATGTGAAGGAATGGTCGGATTACGCTGAAGAAATGCTTGAGTCGGATTATAGCGATCTGTTTAAGTTAGCGCTTAGTGATATTGGCTCCATGTGGCGTGTAGACCCTGAGTCTATAGGTGATGCCCTTGAAGAGCATGTGCGTGAACGCCTCTTTGACGGCGAAAACATCGCCATCGTGAATGAAGAGGATTACTGTGACCTACTACAGGACGGAGGTTCCTGATGAATATATTCTTCCTAGATAGGTGTCCACAGCAATCGGCTTACATGCAATGTGATAAGCATGTGCCGAAGATGTGTGTGGAAACTGTTCAGATGCTGGTGTCTGCTTTACGCAGGAATCAGTGGACAGACGATATGTTACCGCTTACGAAAGCAGGCAAGCCTCACAAGGGTGGTTATGTGCATCATCCTTCTACTGTGTGGGCTGGTGACAACTTTCATAACTTTGCGTGGTTGTTAGATCACGGATTTGAGTTATGTAGGGAGTTTGAATTCCGCTTTGAAAAGGAGCATTTTGCTATGTCTCAGATTGAACACATATTTGACACATTAAGCCTTGAACACTGGGGTCCAAATGGCGTACATCACGAAATAATGATGACTGATGTTCCCTTGTGCATAGGTGAAGAAATGCAAGCAGAGTTTGGTGCTACTCATGCACCATTGCGTCATGCTGTGGAGTTCTATCGTGAGTTCTACAGGCGTGACAAGACTGAGTTTGCCAAGTGGGACAAGGGTCGCCTTGAACCAGATTGGTGGGCAGAACAGCCAACTTTCTCTCCCTTTTTTCTCTCAACTTTAGTTGAGAGAGAAAAAAGGGAGAGAGAAGAGAGATTTCCAACAAAATTACTGAGGAGGTAACGTGGAAAATGAAATAGAAATTAAACTTGTGCTTGACCAAGCGCAATTGAAAGGTCCTACTGCTTTGCAATTAGCGGAGATGTTCAAGCAAATAGCTGGCAATGAAGCATTTGGTAACGCTGTAGAACAAGTCTTCCGTGATAGGTCAAGCAATGACCTTATTAGGGAATTGATGGACGTTCCTGATAGGGGCGAACTTGATGACTACAAGTATGACATCATCAACAGTTCAGACTTTGAGGAGTCTGTACATGCAAGCGTTGACAGTTATATACACAACAGCGATCTGCACTATTTGCCTGACACTGTTAGTGACTTACAGGACACAGTGGAAGAGGTTGACGGCAAATGGGATAGCTTTGTAGGCGAGATTGGAGATCGTTTGGACACGATTGAAGACAAGCTAGGCACTGACTGGTCCGAAGAAGATAACCGTGAAATATCACGGCTTCAAGAACGAGTAGACAAGCTTGAGGAAATTAACAAGCGCCTATTCCACATCATTCACAACATACAAGGTGTCAAACTCACTTGAGGAGGTGAACATGGCTAGTACAACATATCCAAATATAAGCGTACAGCTTAGCGGAACTGACGGTAACGCATTTTCAATTATCGGTAAGGTTCAAAAAGCTATACGTAGTGCAGAGGGTGCAGATGCTGCTCGCAAGTTTAACGAGCAAGCAATGCAGTCTGGCTCATATGATGAGCTACTGCAGTTTTGCATGTCTACAGTTAATGTAGAATAAGATGCAAGTTTTCCGCTTAGGGCAGGGTTCTCCTGTATATAACCTTATTTCGGGCGGAGGTAATTTAATTACCATGTGTAGGGTGCGGTCCCTTAGCCCTACACGTTTTAAATGTGTAACAATTCCGTTACACTATATATATGTACTGGGAGGTACTAAATGAATATATTTGATAATGATGGGTCACACCCATTAGACAATGCAGACTGGGATGACGAGCCTGTAGAGACACACATAGAGACTGATGCTGAGTTTGGCGCAAGAGTTACAGAGCTAAATAACCCACCATTACCTGATGTGGAGATCACACCAGTCGTAGAGCATATAAACACGTTTTCTACTAATGAGAACAATGTTCATGTGCAAGCTGCGCAAGTTGGTGCTGACTTTACAGTTACGTATCAAGACGGTGGCTACTGGGATGACATTGCTGGTAGCTTTATCGTACCTCGTTACGATATTGGCGAATACAAAGGTGAACCTAAGGTAAGGTACATCATTAACGACGAAACAAGTGAAGTTGTGGGCAATCACTCTGGGCGATACCCAGTTCGTGATGGCTACACGCATAACTTTGAAGTGCTTGAGCAAGCATTTCCTAATTCATGTGTAAGCGTTGATATGTTTGACGGTGGCAAGCGAGTCCTAGTAACGCAAGACTTATCCGAAAGAGTGCAATTGCCTATGGGCGATGAAGTTGCTCGGTATGTTTACAGCGTTGCTTCGCTTGACGGAACCAAGCGTTCATATAGCGTTCCTAAAGCTTTGCGTATTAGTTGTGAAAACCAATTAGGTTTGCATCTAGCAATCTTTTCCGCAAAAGCGACTAGGCATCATGACCAGAACCTATGGTTGCAAGCTGAGGTATTTGCACAAGGCGATAGGCAGATGGAAGAATTGCTCACAATGGCAGATAGCTTTACTAGCCAGAGCATTACTGACTTTGAGTTTGAAAGACTCGTGAAGTCAATTCTACCTAGACCCCTAGAAAGCGACAGCACTAAAGCTAAGAACAAGTGGGAAAAGACACGTGTAGCTATAGACGCCAACTGGAAGAAAGAAGCTAGCCTGTATGGAGATAAGAACTTATGGGTCGCTTACAATGCAGTTCAAGGCGCTGAGCAACACAAAGTCAATATGGAGTTCCGTACAAAATCCGATAAGGGTTATGAACGTGGACGTGAGAAATCCTTTATGCGTAGCATGGAAGGCAAGACTCCTATAGCTGACGCTTGTGAAGCCTACTTGAGAGAGTTGGTGTTGGCATAATGTGGGTATTTACAACTCAAGGTTATTTGTCCGTTGTGGACAAGGAAGAAAGCGGTGGTGAGTTGTGTGTCCGTTCACGTGACGATGAAGACCTTAAAGACTTGCAAGCGTATTTACAGCAAGCTTTGCGTAAAGGTGTTCCCATCATGCCAACTGGCAAAGCTGATTACCAATACAGAATGTTTGTAGAGCGAGAGGACTTTATGAAGTACATGGTCCAGAAGATAAGGGAATTAAAGTATGAGAACTTTAAGGACGCTTGTAGCTATAAAGAAGATTCTGTTTGGAGGCGCAAACCAGAGGCACTGTATGGCTTAGCTCGTATATGGGAAACCATTTGGGAGACTTGTAGCTATAACCGCTTTGGTGTGCCTAAAGATCAGCAAGCTGATTGGGACCCTGAGAAGGAGTTCCTGTGAAATTCAAATTAGAGCATGGCAAATTAAGCACTTACACCCACGAAGGGTGTAGGTGCAAGCCTTGCAAAGAAGCTAAACGTACTTACGAAGAAAATCGTAGGAATAAAATAAGAAAAGGCACATGGAGCAATCCTCGTGCGACTATCTAGGAGGATAGCATGGCAGAAATATTAGAAGAGTTCCCAGCGGATTTAGAAGAGATGCGAGGAAGGCGAGCTAGGTATAAAGAGGAATGGTTTGATGGGCAAGTGAGGCTCCTGTACATGGAGACTGATTTGAACGAATACAAGTCCGTAAACTCAGCTCGTAATGCCTTGATACATCAATCTAGAACTAGGGAGCTTGATTACAAAATTGTACAAAACAGAGGAAATCTGTATTTTCAGGTTGTAAAAAAGAATGTCACACCATAGTTTTATACTAGTACTTAGTACTCAAGACTCTTTAGAGAGTCTTGAGTTACTTAGTACAGGGAGGGATAATGAAATATCCAATACATATAGATGAAAAAGGTCGCTACGTACACACTTGGGTACGCCAGTCCTCTATCAAAACATCTGACATGTGTATGAATCGGTTACGAGAGACAATGTTTGATCTTGTAAGCGACCCGAATAACGATGGAGCTGACTTAGGTACAGCGTGCCACCAAGCCGTTGAAGATGTCATAATGTCTCGCATTGAGCAAGAAGCTGAAATGACAGAATATGACATGTACGACGCATTTGACTACTATTGGGATGAAATGTCCGAAGAGGTAGACAACTGGCATTCCTATGGGGATGCCCAAACAGCATGGGATAACGGACGTGTGAAGCTAAAGAATTGGTATGACCACGTATTGCCCATGATTGAGAAACCTGTAGGCGTAGAAGTAGATTTCAATAAGATCTTCATAGAAGACGACCAACGTGTTGTCTACCTACGTGGAACCGTTGACCTTGTGGAGGAACACAGGCTTTGGGACTGGAAGTTCCCTAAAGCTAATTACACACGTGACCGATGGCAGTATGAGCGTTGGGACGTGCAGTCAATTGCCTACACATGGGCATTGGAACAGCCAAACTTTAGGTTTGGTGTCATGCATAATTCTGGTTGGGGGACTATGGATTTAATGCGTGACGAATCGCACCATGATTGGTTGCGAACAAAAGTCGCTACTATCTGCGAATACGTTGAAAACAACTTACACCTTGAGGGTAAATGGTTGTTGAATGACAACGGTTGGTGGTGTAGTGAAAAATGGTGTCCAAGTTGGACACGGTGCAAGGGCGCTAAGCCCTTAGAAAGTGAGGAATAACATGGCTTACTCCATGACTCCCATAGAGAGAGCGTCCATAGAGGCGCAAGTCTGCATAAAAGCAGGCGTTGAATTGGCGGTAGCTGAAATCGCCAAAGGCGTTGAGGGTGGTGTTGGGTTAGCAGTAGCTAACGCAGCGATGCTCGCAGAAAGCCTACATGACCTTAAAACAGTCATAGTGGAATCAGCAGGTGGAAGTGTGCAAACACCTACACCAGTACCAATGACAACTGAAGCAGATATAGCAAAGGTATTTCCTAGCGCTGTAACTCAACCCAGCACAGGGACAAGAGTTTCACAGTACATATCTGATGAAGATTATGCAATGGTTCATAAATTGTACATGACTGAGAAAGCTTCAGGCGTGGCATATGGTTCCAAAGATTCAGCATTTATGTGCAATCAAGCCATAAGGAAATTGTTCAATAATGGAACACGAGTGTTTCCAACAGATTATTGGGCTGAAGGCTACAGAGGTAAAGAGATCCCTATGACCAAAAATGGTAAATGTGGACTCGGAGACTTCAAGCTTAAGAAAGGCTTGTCACTTGACGCAGAAGGAACACCTGTTCTTGGAAGCGGAGAAGGTTCACACCCTCTTGCTAACAAGAGTGGTTATTTCGGAGCGCTTGTGAAGCACACTCCATTCAGTTGGGCTGATCGTCCAGACCCCCTTGATCCGCAAGGTTGGTTGGTCGGCATAGATGCCTGATCGTATCTCAATTGAAGATGCGTTTGACTTAGTAGGGCAAGCAGCCACAGAAACTCCTGTGGTTGCTGCCCCAAAGGTTAAAGAAGTGGATGGCATATCAAACGGCGACCTGAACCGCCTGTTTACACCAAAGTCAGAACAGATGAAGCGGATGCGTTCTGATTTACGTGTAGGCAACGAATGGCGTTTCGGCATACGGCAGTTTGATGAAGCCACACTTGGAGGTGCAAGAGCAGGTCAACTAATTACCCTTATCGGTAAAACGCATACAGGTAAAACGATGGTTGGCATGAACATGGTTGCACGTAATCCAAACCACAGAACCTTGTGGGTCAGTCCTGATGAGACTGAGACAATGTTCTGGGGCAGATACTCAGCTATGAAGCTAGAAGTATCGCAGTCGGACTGGATCAGTAGGCTTATACGTGGAGATGAAATAGCTTGGGAGCGAATGACGGAAGTCGTTGACAACCAAAAGAATCTACACTTTGAGTCCACTGGCATGTCAGTAGACGACTTAGACAAAGCTATGAGAATAGCATCTACACAACTATGGAATGGTGAGCGCCCACAGGTGCTTGTCTATGACTACTTAGAGCTGATAAGGGGTGGCACAGGCGACGCACAAAGCGTGCAAGCCAAGATTGAATCCTTTAAACAGCTCGTTTCTGACTGGCGGATTGTAGGCGTAATGCTACATCAGTCTGGTCGTGGAGCAGGTCAACGTGGTAGTGCAGGAGGCATTGATTCTGGTAGGTTCGGTTCTACGTCAGAAAGCCACTTCGTGTTTGAAACATGGAGAAGGTGGGATGACACATCGTTAGATGAAGAAACCCGATCATGGTATCAGGATGAGATCAGTGTCGGTCTACACAAAAATAAAGCTGGCGAAGGTCAGAAAGCAGAGGTTAATTTAACTATTCACCCTAGTGGTCGCCTGTTAGAAGCAGGAGTATCGTGGGAGCAGATGAGCTTAGATGAGTAGAGAATCAACCTTTTATCAATTATTCAAAGGATACCCAGAGGCATACGGCACTAATGAAGGCGGTTGCAAATGGGAATCAGTCAACCTAGACCTCATTCGTGGGCATTTGTATGGTTCAACGATGATCGGATCGTACCCAATGGTGTACGATCCGCATTGCAAGTTGGATTTACTTGGACCACTAGCCCATGATACTGAGCGCAAATACGCCAACATGCAAAAACACATGTGGCATTGCAGATGGGGTGCAATTGACATAGATGAAGGTGACGACTCACTAGACTACGCATTTAACGCCAAAACAATATTGCAGGCAATAGACGTACCTAGCTGGGTTGAACTATCACGATCTAAAGGCTGTCACGTATGGGTGTTCTGCGAAGACTTCGTAGAGGCATCCCTTATGCGTAAAGTCCTAAAAGCAGCAATGCAGTTAGGAGACATACCTTATGACGCTGTTTACCCTAAGCAAGATCACCTAGATGGACCAGTAGGCAATTACATGCGACTTCCATATGGGAAAGATAGACCCATAGGTAGACAGACTATGCTCACAGACGAGGGTGGAACTATAGAACTTGACCAGTTCTTGTACGAAGCAGAGGAAAACAAAGCACGAATAGTAGCGTTAGAAGCAGCTAGCACGCTGTATAAGGAGCCAGTTTCAACACTACCTCCTTTACGTGACTATTCTAAAGAGCCTTTAATGACCATTGATGGCTCTAAGTTGCGAGGTTTAGCAAAGCAGATGTACGAGGAAGGACCAGTAGCCTATTACCGTACTGGTGAAGGCGCTGGTAGGGGTCGTCATGGATTTCTTAACCGTTTTGCACGTGCAATGTGGGAAGCCAACTATAGTAAGAGTGACATAGTTTCTTGGACATCAGACCTAGATAGCCGTTTAGGTTCATGGTATGAAGAGGGACCTAAATTCTCAGGGAGAAAAGATGGCTCAAAACAAATCCAACACCTCGTTGAAAAAGCCCAAAGGCAAGCAAGAAGATAGCTTTGCTTTCACGGTAGAAGGACGACCAGTTCCTAAAGGTCGTCCAAGAATGTCCAGAAAAGGTCGGGTGTATACGCCTGAAGCTACGAAAGAAGCTGAACAGCAGTACGTTGATAGCGTCAGCGATGCACCTACCTTTGAAGGCTCCGTGTATGTTGAATTAACATTCAGCAAAGAAAGCACAGATATAGTAATTACGTCCAAAGAAGACTGGAAAAGCCCTCTACGTGGAGATTTAGATAATTACATTAAACTTGCCTTAGACGGTATACAAAAAGCAGGCATCATCGCTAACGACAAACAAGTCGTTGGCGTACATGCCGTAAAGATATAGGGGGTATATGTGAGTTTTAAAGATCAATCATTCAGTAAACGCTTTCAAGGTATGGGAGACATAGCGGAAGGCGCATTTGAAGAAAGATACCCAGAGAATTACGTCAGGTACGGCTTGAACAGACCACCCCTGAAGATGAGTTCTCTCCCCCCTGTAGTCAGGTACACGCCTGATTATTTAACCTCAAAAGCATTTGTTGAGGTACAGGGATTAGGTGCGGATCAAATTTTTAAACTCAAAATAGACAAATTAGAGTCTCTCAGCCATTGGAATGCCATGCATCCTGTGTTGCTGTACGTGTATGACTCGCACAACACTCGTGACAAAGTGCTAGATTGGAAAACGCTTACAAATCTTACAGTAAAAGCGAAGATAGCAAGCTTTCCAGAAGGCAAAAAATATTATGCTGTGCCAGCTTCACAGATATGGGTTGATGCCGAATCGTGAAGTCCTAAGAGACACCATTGACTTTGGATGGCTCTTTACGCTGGCAGCAGCGAAAAAGCCAAAGCAACCAGTCACGCCCAGTCAAGCCATGCTGGAAACAAAACCCAACCAACCCATAGAAATTTCTGCACTAGAGCGATTGGAATTAAGGGAAGTTGTAGCAAGCGCATTAGAAAACCTAACACCAGAAGAAGTTTGGATACTAAATGCCCTATTGTTTGAAAGGCTTAGTCTTAGGCAAGCAGGTAGAATACTGCAAATACCTAAGACCACTCTCGCTCGCAGGCGAGATAAGATACTTAAGAAGTTAAAAAAAATTTTAGAAAACGAACCACTCGTAAGGGAGTATTTAAATGATAAAGCCTGAAGTCGGTCCCAAAACATGGGATGACGCAGCTCAATTATGTGCAGATAAAATAGATGCAAAAAGAAACGATGGGGTGCAACACCCTAATCGTGATGATGGTGAAGCAATGCTAAACGACATGCGTGTGTCATTTGACGATTTCGCAGCATGGTCATACGGCAGAGAATTAACAGAACTAGATCGCAACGTAATAACAGAATACTTTATAGCGTTAGCTATTGTTACGCTTGATACAGCACCTCATTACGACAATGTAGGCGTATCGTTAACGTCTGCGGAAGAAATATTGCCGTTATTGCGCAGGAAACAAGAAGACTACGGATACCAAAACATTCACCGTTTCGGAACAGATGGGATAATTGTTCGTGCGCATGACAAAATAGCAAGAATAGAAAACCTGACAGACCTACAAGTTGAAGGCAGAAATGAATCGCTAATAGATTCATTTACTGACTTGATAGGTTATTGCATAATAGGAATGATGGAAGTGCAAGGCATATGGATGTTGCCTCTCAGCTCAAGCCCTAATCTTCATCCTCAAGGTTCCCTAGCAGACTAGTAGCTCGCATAATCATTTCAGTTATAGTTTCAAAAACATAACTATGAACAGGGCAATTGTCGTAATCGCCTTGTATTGCTTCATGGTTAAATGCCATAGCATGTTCGTAAGGCAACACTAGTAAAATGCCTAGAGATCCTTTATGCCAGACAGCGTGATTGCCGTCCTCTACTACAAGAGATGATGAAGTCTTTTTGATGTTTGCGTGTATTTCCGCTGCGATGTCATTGCCCTCAGCTATCACCCACTCATCAAAAGGGTCCATGACTATTTTTTAATAGCGGATGTAATAGGGTTTTTAAACAAAACGCCACCTATGAAAGCAATAGCAGCGTCTCCGCCTATTGTTCCAACAGCACCTAAAACAACTGCAGCTACAACACATACGATAGCTAGCAATTCGCCTTTGATTTCATTTAAGCTGTCCATAAATATCTCCATGTCACTGGTCCAACGATTCCATCTATAACTATAGGATAATTGCGCTGAAATTTCACGACTGCTTTAAAAGTTTTTCGCCCAAAAATCCCATCACATACCAAGCCACTTCTAATACGTGTGTTTAATTGCTGTTGCAATAACACCACGTATTTGCCTCTAGATCTTTTACGCAGAGGCTTACGTGCAAGCTCACGCCCAATATCTTCTATGTATTTGCCTAGTAAATTCCAATCAACTTGAGAAGGATTATGGTCTTTGACCAT
>TARA_R110002020_G_scaffold154709_2_pt1 | contig 29554 bp, 31 predicted proteins | sample TARA_R110002020 | Tara Oceans TARA_R110002020 (sample SAMEA4396489) | marine metagenome | biome: Westerlies Biome; feature: [MES] marine water layer (ENVO:01000295) within the mesopelagic zone...; material: water (ENVO:00002006), including particulate matter (ENVO:01000060) such...
GGCTAGATAAGTCATGGGGACTGTGACAAAAAGCCCTATTATCATACAAAGGAACCCAGCAATATTAAGCGCTAACAAAGCAAGTCCAAACAAGAAAAACTTCAACCAATTCGTGTGCACCAGTTTACGGCTGAGCTCCATGGAAGTCCAGAAATCGAATCCTCCAAAAATCACAAACAGCAGACAAAACATATAACCGACGAGCAAATAAACCCCAGGGAGCACAAAGCAAATTATCCCAAGCACAATGACGATCGCACTAAATAAATTTGTGGTGACCAGATTTAACCAGTACTTGAATCCATCGAAGTAGTTCTGAAAGTCTATGTATACCTTCTGGCTTTGGCGGTTAGCCACCAAGTAAAACCCCGAAAATAAAGCTGGAGCCAAAAAGATGGAATAAAGGGATGAGTAATCTAGCAGATAGAGGGTGAAACTCGCCTGAATAGCTCCTATCAACACCATAAATCCAATATGAAACAAAGCCCGGGATTTAAACATCTCCCAGGCCTTGCCTAGTATATCTCCTATATTAAAATCTACTCCCGATTCTATGATCCGCTGAATTTTAGCTTGGTTCATTTTTAAGTATATAATTATCCGCAAGTGTGCCAATCACCTGCACTTCTTTGAGTTAGCGAATGAAAGACTGGAGACCGAAGACCATACAGGGTTTTGCTTTAAAGTGGGGCTACTGCTGTCTTTTAACTTGATGAGCAATGAAATTAATTGTACTGCCAAGATCACTTACTTCGTGAAAGCCTCTAAAATATCATGCTTAGTGATGATGTGAATCTGATTTTGCACATCACGCACGAGCACTGCTTTTTCCTTTTCCACCATTGAAGAAAGTACATCCAACGTGCTGTCCAGCGCAACAAAATGCATGGAATCTTCCATTACATCAGCAACATTAGCATCCTTCAATGCTGGATTATCTATGATTCTAGCAAGTAATTTATTGTCCGTCAAGCTTCCTACTACTTCGTCATTTTCCATCACTGGAATCTGCGAAACACTGGTTTTATTCATCAGTCCAATCGCACTTTTTACTGTATCAGTTTTCAAGGTCGAAACCAATGAATAAGCTCCATTTCGTTGGGAAATAATATCTCGAGCCGTTGAAAACGTCTTGTCTTCCAAAAAGCCATGATTTCTCATCCATTCGTCATTGTAAACTTTACCAAGATATCGCGTGCCATGATCTGGAAGAATAATCACCATTTGATCGCCTTCCTTCAGGTTATCCTTTGCCCACTCTAAAGCTCCATGAACAGCCGATCCGCATGACCAACCTACAAATAAGCCTTCTTCTCTAGCCAATCTGCGAGTCATCACTGCAGAATCCTTATCCGTCACTTTGATGAAGTGATCAATCATATCAAAGTTCACATTCTTTGGAAGTATGTCTTCTCCAATTCCTTCTGTGAGGTATGGATAAACTTCTTTCTCGTCAAAAATTCCAGTCTCTTTATATTTTTTGAAAACCGAACCGTACGTATCAATTCCCACGGTCACCACATTTGGATTTTGCTCTTTCAGATACTTAGCTGTTCCACACATAGAACCGCCAGTTCCTACTCCTGCAGCATAATGAGTGATTTTACCATCCGTATCATTCCAGATTTCAGGACCGGTCGTCTCATAGTGAGCAGCGGTGTTGGATAAGTTATCGTATTGATTTGGGTAAAAGGAATTCGGGATATCCTGATTCAATTTCCTCGCAATGGAGTAATAGGAACGAGGATCTTCCGGAGAAACATTCGTAGGACAAACGATCACTTCAGCTCCCACGGCTTTAAGAATATCTATCTTCTCCTTAGACTGCTTATCTGCCATAGTGAAGATACACTTGTAGCCTTTAGCTACTGCAGCTAAAGCCAAACCCATTCCCGTATTTCCAGAAGTCCCTTCTATGATCGTCCCTCCTGGCTTCAGCAAACCTGCTTTTTCTGCATCTTCCACCATTTTGATTGCCATACGATCTTTCATGGAATTTCCTGGATTGAAGTACTCTACTTTCACCAGCACCTCGCCTTTGATGTGCTTCGCAAGCTTATTCAGACGGATCATCGGGGTATTTCCGATGGTTTCTATTATTGAGTTGTAGATCATAGTCGGTCACATTTGGTCATATTTGGTAATCAAAAATAAAGGAAATTTCCGGGGGAAGCGATTATAGGAAAGTTAAAACAAAATAAAGTTCGGTATTTGGTCTAGAGATTATGCTAACCGAGATTGCCTTTCAGTTGAAAAAATGACTCATAATTTATCTCTGAATTTTTTTCAAAATCTTTAAACTAATTTATTTGATTAGTTAGTTTTTTTTTTAGAATTGACAACTAAACTAATTTTAACTAAAACATCACAATCATGAAAAAACAAAGTTTATTTAATCGTATGGTGTATATCACAGCTGTAAGCCTGCTTACTTTAGGGCTATTTTTCAACGTAGGAATTGATTTAGAAAAAGGAAATTCTGGAATTCCAACTTTTAAGTCAATCTCTTTTGGGAATAGTGCTTTTGCGCAAGAGGAAGAAGATGCGCCGGAAGATGATACAGTTAGAACTGCATATGACTGTAAATATACAGGATACCACAGAGATCATTGTTCTTATGGAACTTATTTGATTTCGAATTGCAGAAAAAAAGTAACGATAATGGAAGCTTCTGACTGCGGATACAATCCATCATATAAATTAAATAAATAAACATCAAATCAATTGGAATCCATTACAAAATGGATTCCACCTATAAAGCCAGTAAAATGAAATATTTAGGAATAATTTTTATACTATTATTTGTTGGTTGTACTAACTCCGAAGAGAGCATCTTAAGCTTAAAGGAGGACATAACATTTATTAAGAAATTTCCAGAAGAAATGTCCTTAGATTTTAAGAAGTTAATAGATTACCCTAATGGAACTATATTAAAGCTATCCGAAAGTGACACTGGCTTCTATATGCTTGACATTAAAGCAAAAAACAATCATATTATTCATTTTTATTCAAAGAAAGAAAATGACTTCAAAAAAGAACTAATTAGAAAAGGAAATGGCCCATTTGAATCATTCGCCCCATATAGTATTGATTTCAGAATGAAGAAAATTTTACTTTCCGATTTTGAAATGAGAAAAATCATTGAAATTGATTTAGAGAATTTTGAAGCTAATAGTTCAGAGATCAAATTAGAAAATTACTACAACGAGGTTAAGTTTTATAACGATAGCACATACATCGCTACAAGCAGCTCCTCTTCAAAAGAAAAGTTCTATTTTATAAATAAAAAAAATGGCAGAATCGAATATACCAAGGGTGAGTTTCAAAATATACCTCGAGGTATAGACATTAGCCAAATTCCGGATCTTTTTCAATCTATACTAGGAGTCAATTTAAAGAGAAATAAAGCATTAAATGCTTATCGATGGATGGACATTATAGAAATTTTTGATCTAAACACAAATAAAAGCAAGTTCATAAAAAGCCCAAAGAACATCGAGAACAAATTAATCACTGGTATAAATGGCGAACTTGCGCTAGAAAGGGGAGGAGCAGCTAGAGAGTGTTTTGTAGATGTTACATATTCTGATAATTATATTTACGCTTTGTTTTCCGGAAACGAAGATAAAACTCAAGGAGCATACCTATCTGATATAATCTACATGTTTGATTGGAATGGAATCCCTATCAAGCAGATAAACATAGATCGTAAGATAATGTCTATCTCAGTTAACACTGATGACAAGAGAATTTATTCTTTCGATATCGATACTGGAGAAGTAATTTATATTACTTTATGAAAAATAGATTGAAAATCATCACTAATATTATATTAATATTTTCTTTATCTTTTTGTACTACCAAGACGAAAATTGAAAATACTCAAGCAGAGCGTAAGGACACCCAAAATAAACTACTAACTCTCCCAAACTGTTTAACCTTGTATAACCTAGATACAAACCAAAGCTCGCACGAAGGTAAAACTATTGAAATTGATCAATCTGCAATAATCGTATTTATAAATGTCTCCTGTGTGACATGCATTGGCGATCTAGATTTTTGGTTGGAAAATTCAAGGAAACTTCAAGAGAAAAATATTCCTTTGGTGTATATTTTACGCGCAAGTGACGATTTTTATTTTTTCAAATTCCTCGTAGAAAATGAAAATAAAGAATTAGCTCCAGGTTCTTATTTCTTTGACATCAATGACGAGTTTAGAAAGCTGAATGAAGAGCTGTTACTAAATGAAACGAACACCTTCTTGATTAATCAAAACTTGGAAATAATTACTTCGGGCAATCCAGCTAAAAACAAATCCGTCGCTCATAAACTTTTTATAGAGTAATTCAAGAGCCTTTTTTAAAAAAAACAAAATACTAGGATATCAAACCTCCTTAAACTCCAATCGCTTTAGCACATCCAACGTCACATGCATCAAAATAGCGGCTACGAAAAACATTCCGAATGTGCCGCCAAACAGTGCCCAGACAAATTGCTTTGATACAATGAATGCCACGACGCTAAATGCCAAAGCAGGAACTAAACCAAAAAAGACAATTCCCCCAATCATAAACGGCTTGATCAATTTCCTGTCCCAGCCTTCATCCAACGCGATTTGAGGAATGATATTTATCCCAAAACCCACTAAGTATATCTCTATCGTTGCCATTAAGAATAGCGGAATAATGAACCAGTTTAATCCAGCTATAAATACTGCTGGAATAATCAGTGCTAAACAAAACAAAGTGATTTGGAGAATATCCAGCTTGATCATATTCCAAAACTTAGCTGCCCAGGTTGCCGGAATCAGGATGAAAAATGGCTTTTTCAGATCTCCCACATTTGCTCTGCCTATTCCAGCAAAGAAGTATAAAAACAGCATAATCAAGAGATATCCATAGACAAAGTAATGGGAAAACCACTCAAAAAGTGAAAGGACAGCCAGCACTATCCCTATTCCAACCATAATTAGAGAATATAGCCCAAATAGTGGGTGAAAATCCTGTCTTGAACTGTGCACGTAATTTCTCCAATAGAAGGCCTTGGCTCCAGTACCGAAGTCGGGAAGTGCCAATTTCTTTTTGGTATTTAGACTGTAAGAACTCTCCCCAACCTGTTTTTTCCCTTTTACTTTCTCAAGCTTTTCTTCATTCGACTTGGTAGCCTCGAGGACATCTTCATAATAATAACCGGAGAATCTTATCACCAATTTCAAAATCACAAAATAGGATATACCGTAAAGCAAAATGAAGCCAATAGACAGGATGGCGTTTCCATGTGATAAGTAGCTACCAATCCCTCTACTCCACCCTACAATCGGAAAGAAATCAAACCAAGGGGAACTGATCCAGGCAAACATTCCCTGCCAGAATTTTTCTGCCATCAAGCCTGGAATAATGATCATTCCTGAAAGCAACACTGCCAATACAATCACCCCTATTCGGATGTATTCCATCACATTATACTTGGTATTAAGGGTATAAACCAGGAATTTGATCGGAGAAACAATAAAAAAGAACAGGGCAAAGGCAAGAATTAGGAATATGAAATTCGCAACAGTCATCTCAAACGTGTCTATAGCTTGACTGGCTCCGTATATCACAAATATGATTGCACCTCCTAAAGAAGGCAATATTGATCTTGCCATGTAGTAAATCAGGATATTCTCAGGCTTTACAGGGGCCGTAAAAAGCATGTTGACATCCGCCATTTTGAAAAAACTGACGTTATTTTTGGTAGCGGCGTAGAGCTGATAAATCAAAAAAGCCAACGCTAGAATTGTCACCGCCCCAATCATATTTTGCATCGCGAAATTCACCTCTGGTAGACCATTCAGATCTAACTCAGGCATTTCAGGAGCGGTAGAATCATCACCCCTATTCTTGAGACGCAGGTAATACATAAAGAATATATAGCCGGCAATTCCCGCATAAGGTAATAGCCGAAGTGGGTTCCTCAGTATGAGTTTGATGTTATTGATCAGGATGAAAATATCCTTCCTGAAGAGCAGTCGGATTTCATTCATCTTTGGTCATTTCTAGGAATAGGTCTTCCAATGTGGTTCCTTCCTCCTGTACAAACTGCTGCTTCAAATTTGAAATGCTGTCATTACCCACGATGTTGCCATTCTTCAGGATCATCACCCGATCAGCAATAGACTCCACACTGTCGATCAAGTGCGTACTCACTAGAATCGTCTTTCCAGCTTCCTTCAATTGTTTGAAGATTTTCTTGGTGTTTTTGATAGCCTTTGGATCCAAGCCGATCATGGGCTCATCAAAGAAAAGCACTTGAGGGTCTGGAAGGAGCGCACAGCAAATGGAAACTTTTTGGCGCATGCCTTTGGATAAGTCACGACCGAGTTTGTCTTTTTTATCTGCCAGTTCAAACAGCTCCAAGTATTCATCAGCTTTTTCCTTCCACTCTTTCACGCCGTATGCTTGCGCTACAAACTGCATGTGTTCTTGGACGGTGAGCAAATCATAGACATAAGGTGTCTCGGGAATGTAGCTGAAAAGTCGCTTTGCCTCCACACTCAAATGATCATGACCACCCAAAGTGATTTCTCCGGAAGTTTTGCGAAGCAAGCCCACGATACATTTCATAGTTGTACTTTTCCCGGCTCCGTTAGGACCTAAAAGCCCAACCACCTCTCCACCTTGTAGTTCAAAGGAAATATCATTGACAGCATTTTGCTTGCCGTAGGTCTTCACCAGATTGGTAACGCTTAGCATAAAAGTGATTTTGAGATTTATCGTGAAGCAATTTGAAATCTCAAATTTGAAATTTCAAATTAATCAGCCTTTTGTTCCTGCCAGTAAATATAGCACAGCCATTCGGACTGCAACTCCATTCTGAACTTGCTCTAAAATAATCGAATGCTCCGAATCAGCTACATCTGAGCTTAATTCCACTCCTCGATTGATTGGACCAGGATGCATGATTACGATTTCCTTATCCAATTGACTCAAAAGCTTCTTGTTGATTCCGTAATAAAGTGAATATTCTCTCAAGCTTGGAAAATATTTAATCTGCTGCCTCTCTAGTTGAATTCTAAGTACGTTAGCAACGTCACACCACTGAAGGGCTTTCTTCACATCAAGCTCCACTTTCACTCCAAGGCTAGCGATATACTTTGGAAGCAAGGTGATCGGTCCGCAAACCATCACTTCAGCACCAAGCTTTTGCAGACAAAAAATATTGGAAAGAGCAACGCGAGAATGTAGAATATCGCCAATAATGGCAACCTTTTTCCCAGCTACATCTCCTAATTTTTCTTTGATAGAAAAGGAATCCAATAAGGCTTGAGTGGGATGCTCATGAGTCCCATCTCCAGCGTTGATGATATTTGCATTTACATTCCGAGAAAGAAAGTGTGGGGCACCAGGACTTGAATGCCTCATGACCACCATGTCCACTTTCATGGAAAGGATATTATTGACGGTGTCTACCAGTGTTTCTCCTTTTTTCACCGAACTATTTGAAGAAGAAAAATTCACCACATCTGCAGAAAGTCTTTTTTCAGCAAGCTCAAAAGAAAGCCTAGTTCGGGTAGAATTCTCAAAAAACACATTCGCAATGGTGATATCCCGCAGAGAAGGCACTTTTTTGATCGGTCGATTGATAACCTCTTTGAAGTTTGCTGCCGTGTCAAGAATAAGCTGGAGATCATCCTCAGTGAGGTTTTTGATTCCAAGTAGGTGTTTAGTACTGAGTTGCGACATGGTTAAGGGTTAACTTTCTCTGTGATCCAAATTGCGTCTTTTTCACTACCTTTTTCAGCCCATTCCACGAGGACATACTGGCTTTCCAAAGTATGCACTCGGGTGCCATAGTAATCTGGCATAATAGGATAATCCCGGGTTAGTTTGCGGTCTACTAGCACCATGAGTTCAACTTTCTGAGGTCTCCCGAAGGCTATCATCGCATCCATAGCAGCACGAACTGACCTGCCTTTGTACAGGACATCATCGACAAGGATTACTTTTTTACCTTCTACAAGAAAGTTGATTTTGGTTTCGTTTGCTTTGAGCGGAAAATCTCTTCTACGGAAATCATCTCTGTGAAAAGTAGCATCAAGATATCCTGAAGGAACTTTCACACCGGAGATTTCTTCCAGGAGTTTTACGATTTTGTCCAACAATATTGGTCCTCTTGGCTGTAAACCCAAAAGTACGGTATTGTCAAAATCGTCGTGATTTTCGATCAGTTGATGACAGAAACGTCTGAGGATGATATCAATCTGTCCTTCGTCTAAGACAAGCCTTTTTTGCATGGGGTAGATTTGCGGGTAAATATAAAAAGAAAATCTAGTCTGGGAGTTGTTCTGGTTGATACAAATCCCCATCCACCACTATTTTGGTTATAAAGTAGACTTCCCTGATCTGGTCATCGCCATCTCCATTTAGGAACCGAATGCGCTGAGTACCCGAAAGCAAATAATACCTGTCGTACCAATGAATCAATCTCAAGCTTGCCAGATTAGTATCTCGAATACGCTCCTCCTCATTGACCAAGCCCAATTCGAATTCTTGGTTTTCAAAGATTTTTTCACCGTTTTTGAAAAAACTCAACTTAATAATCTCGTCCTCCACATACATATGATAAAAATCATCCCCAACTACTGCAATTTCTCCAAATGCTTCGGGATAGGTAGTGATTAATTCATCGTACGAAGTAGCGTTGTCCCAAATCACGTTTCCTACTTTGGCTACTTTGACAAAATGAGCGGATACATACCTATATTCAGGAATAGTTTGATAGCTGGAGGACATAGGAAATCGATTCGCCAGGTATGGGTCATTCACTACTGTAGTGCCCATCCTGCTCCATCTGTCATACCTATAGGCACCAGAACCAGTGGTGTTTTGATAGCCTGAGCGGCTATTGGTTACCGTATACTGGTCAAAATAGACATAATAGGAATTTTCTGTTTGTCGAACGTCACGTATCGCATACATACTATTTATCCCTGGAGTTCGGTTTTTCTCTAGCTCTTTTTGAATATCCGCATCTCGCTTTTCCTTCGTTTTATCGTTGAGGTAATTATAGAAGTTAGGAAAATCCTCCAGTGTATAGAGTTTGAAATCAAATTCGCCGAATTCATTGATATCCATGATGTACATGCCTTGGTAGAAGTTTCTACGATCCTTCCCAAAAGCACCGATCATTGCTTCCTGATATTTCCCCGTCGATAGTAAAACCCCATCCATGATCTCCTGGCCAGGCTCTCCAAACTGGTCTACTCGCAAATCCTGAATCACATTTCCTATCATATCATAGGTATTGATATGCAAGTCACGATTTCTGTAAGCCCCCTTCCTGCTGAAAACTACCTCTAGTGATTGCGTATCGGGCATTTTTCGGATTTGCAGGATTTGAGTATCGTTCCCGTAGATTCCTTGCAGCGTATGGACACTTTTGGTCAGCAGGTCATGAATCTGTAACACTGGCCTGCTATCAGATGTCCCCATAAAAATGGCCTTTCGATCCTGAACCAAAAACTCCACCAGCTCCATGTCAAGCACATTGTCCACGTTATACTCTAATCCTCTTTTTGATTCCAAGTCCACCTGAAGAATATACTTATCAGAATTCATTGCAAAACCTTTGGTAAATAGGATAAACAAATAGTTTTTGTCTGTATCAAATCCCAGCATATCAAACCCTTCTTTAATCGGGAACTCTATCAGCCCTTGAACTGAATGCAGGGAGGAGTCTGAAATAAAATACTGGAATTTCCTTCGCAAATTCAGCCCTTTCTCGGGGATTGTCCGGAAAGACACCAGGCCAGATTCTGAATTTATCATTTCAAAAAGAGGATCATCCATCTCAGAGTCTACTTCAAAACGCTCAATAAACTTGAGCTGAGCAAAGACTTGCTGCCCGAGCAAAAAAAGGAAAAGGAGTAATGCTTGCTTTTTCATGTAGTTATATTTTCTTTTTTATGGCCGCTAAGCCTTTCCTTATCCAACAAATCTTCAAGCAGTTAGCCCGTGGAAACTCTATTCATCTTACTAGTGGACCTGCTACTTTATACCTGCCTTCATCAGGAAGTCTCCATTTTATGAGCCCATTTTAAGAAGTAAATCAAATTCTTCTTTACCCACCGGCAGCACAGATAGCCTAGACTGCTTTAACATGGGTAAATCAGACAACCTGTCCTCTGCTTTAATAGACTGAAGGGGAATTACATTTTTTAACGGATTTTTCACTTTAAGTTTTATGGCAGTCCACGCTTCATCAGTAGGATCTGAAAATTGCTCCTGACTTACTTCCGCTATTCCAACGATGGCTTTTTCCTTCCCGCTATGATAAAAAAACACTAAGTCTCCTAGCTGCATTTCGCGAAGAAAGTTACGGGCTTGATAATTCCTCACTCCATCCCATACTTCTTCATTTTTCGCAACAAAATCATCCCAGGAATAAGATTCTGGCTCAGACTTGACCATCCAGTATTTCATAGTATTACTCTTTCAGGGTTTAATAGATCTTTGATTCATTTAAGATAACTACATTCCCCAGATTCAAAAGCTAAAGGATGAAGAATGAATCTTGCTCCAGCCCAGTGATTTCCAAAACTTGCCTCGAGGAAAATCAAATTTCAATTTTAAGTTAACCCATAGCCCCTTAAATTGAAACATTATTTCAAGACATTTGTCTGAATTCGCTCACCTAATCCCAGAAATTTTGGACCACAAGACACTTCTGAAAAAAATAAAACTCAGTATACAGCTGATGGAACTTCACGAAGAAAATCCATTCAAAATCCGCAGCTACCAAAGCGCACTGATTTCCTTGGAACGTGGAGATCAGGATATTATGGAGCTAAGTGGGGCCGAACTTGCCAAGATCCAGGGTGTAGGGAAGAGTATGGTGGATGCTATCCAGCTACTCAAGGAAACTGAAACTTTTCCATTTCTCGAAGAACTGCTGGCTAAAACTCCGGAGGGAATTTTGGAAGTGCTTCAAATCAAAGGCTTGGGACCAAAGAAAGTGAAGACCCTTTGGGAAGAACTTGGAATCACCTCCACACATGAACTGATGGAAGCCTGTCGGTCAGGAAAAGTTGCCAAAATCAAAGGTTTTGGAGAAAAGACTCAAAATACAATCATAGAGAATCTTGAGTTCAAAGCATCAAACTCTGGAAAATGGCTTTATGCAGATATAGCAGGAACTATTGAGAAACTTAAAAATTTCTTGACTGAAATAGCGCCGGATGCCGATTTGGCAATAGTGGGAGATTTTGCCAGGCAACTAGAAATCATCACCGAAGCTGAGTTCCTAGTTGCTTCAGATGAATTAGCTGCTGTAAAATCTAAGATCAAAGGAATGGAGTCCATTGAGTGGGTCTTACTCGAATCAGGACCAAGAACCTTAAGAGGTAAAATGAAGGAAATCGAGTTGAAGGTTGTCGTTCACTTCTGTGCCAAGGAAGATTTTCTTTGGAAAAAACTCTCGCTGATGGCCGCTCCCCTACATTTGGAATCATTGGTTGATGAAAAAGAAACTGTGGCTCAAAAGCTTCAGAAAAAGAATTATTCCAGTGAAGATGAGTTTTTCAGTATCAATAACCTTCAATTTATTCCAGCAGAAATGCGGGAAGGTCTTGGGGAAGTTGAACTTGCTAAGGAAAATAAAATTCCAGAATTACTTGAAGAAAAAGACCTGAAGGGAATACTTCACAATCACTCTACCTATAGTGACGGAAAGCACAGTCTGAGACAAATGGCTGAGTATTGCAGGGAGCTAGGATATGAGTATCTAGGAATCTCAGATCATAGCAAAACTGCTTTTTATGCAGGCGGACTGACAGAAGATCAAATCGTCAAACAACATCAGGAAATCGATGCGCTGAACAAGGAAATGGCCCCTTTCCGGATTTTCAAAGGGATAGAAAGTGATATTCTTTCGGACGGAAAACTGGATTATGCCGACGATGTGCTCGCAAATTTTGACTTTATCGTGGCATCGGTGCACTCCATTCTGAATATGGATATCAAGCGTGCTACTTCTCGTCTGATAACTGCGATTGAGAACCCTTACACTACCATTCTTGGGCATCCAACGGGAAGGTTGCTTTTGCGCCGTCAGGGTTACCCTATCGATCATAAAGCCATAATAGATGCCTGTGCAGCAAATCATGTAGTAATAGAAATCAATGCAAATCCATGGAGATTAGACCTTGACTGGCGTTGGGTGCGCTATGCGATGGATCAGGGTGTAATGCTTTCTATCAATCCGGATGCGCACGCGATGGAAGGTTATGCAGACATGAAATATGGTGTGCTAGTTGGTAGAAAAGGGGGACTGACTAAAGAAATGACGATGAATGCATTGACTGGAGAAGAAATAGCTTACTATTTTGATTCTAGGCTGAAAAAGCTAAAAGTCAAAAAGTAAAAGCATGACTGAAGGCTGGAACTCTTGTATCTTGCAGCCTAATTCTAGAAACAGTACAAATGAAATGGACTAATCACCCACCCAAAACCTTACTCCAACGCTCTTTCTTATTTGGGATCACTGGAATAGTACTCTGCGTTCTTGCATTGCTAAATACGCAGTTTCAAGTACTTCAAGCTCCTATGGGACCTCTCAATGGAGTGGGAATGGCATTACAGTTAGTCGGTTTGAGCTTGGCAGTTTTAGTGATTCGCCAACGAAAATTAGCCCCCGAAATCAAGGAGAGAGCCCAGAAGATGATTGTTGTTTTAGCTGTCGGCTTGTTGTTTTTTATACTGACGCTATAATAATTACGTAATTATTTTTTCTGCTAATAAGATAAAGGGAAATTCATTTACCCTAAATCTTCATATTCTTTGATCTGTACTAGCATTTCCTGGGCTTTCATAATCGGAGTCCATTCGTAGTTTCCAAAGAGAAACTTGAACCAACGCTTATCTTTGCTTTCTAAACGAATATTGGTAAAAAGCCAGACTGCAGTCGTCGCAAAACCCAGGGTGATCACCCCTTGAATAATCCAGAAAATCAGATTTCCCGATCCTATCCAAACCGAACTTAGAAAGAATGTAGTCCAAAAAGGGAGTTGTAACATCAGAATTCTCGTCACCCACATGGTTGAGTTAACCAATTGAGCTATTTTCTTCTGCGTATTCAAGACGGGAGCATTGATATTCACTGAAGAAATCAGTATTAACTGATAGAAATAAATCCCCACCGCAATTTTATTAACCAAAGAAATAAACCCTGCTGAAATCAAAAAGAATGGACTGCCTACTGAAAACAGATTAATAACCAAAACATCCAAAAATAGCACCCACAGAATCCCCATTAACACAGTAAAGATTTTAATTAGACGCATACTCCTCAACTCAGTTTTCACCTTTATTTTAGTAATATCTGAGGCATTTTTACGATTAAAAACCAGTTGTTCTTGAAGCTTTTGATCGTAAGATTTCCAAATTTGCTGTAGTTCTATATCTTCCATGATTACTGTTATTGAGAGGTGAGTTTCTTTTTTAAAAGCTGTTTGATGCGAGAGAGCTTTGTAGCCACATTACTTTCTGAGAGGCCTAGTAGCTCTCCAATTTCGGGATATAAATAACCATCGAGGAAAAGCAGTATCAATGCTCGATCTACTTCTTTTAGCTCTTTGATTAACGTTTGGAGAAGTTGACGATCGTCATTCATCTCGTTTTTATCCTCCACCAAATAAATCGCCGCCTCAGATAACGGGAGTAGAATTTGCTTGCGCTTTGTGGCTTTTCGATAAGCTGAAATAGCCACATTCAGTGCAATTCTATACATCCACGTACTGAGTTTGTATTCTGGATTAAAATTTGGAAAGGATTTCCAAAGCTGGAGAATGATTTCCTGGATTAAGTCCTCCCGATCATCCTTATCCCTACAATAGGAATTTGCCACTTTGTAGATGATCCCTTTATTGGATTCTATGCTGGAAAGAAAAAATTCTTTTTCGTTGGACAAGGACTTGATGGCTAGCTGTAAAACTCTTTCAAACTATTATTCGCAGATCTTTCAAAAAAATCACAGCGATGAAAATAAAATTTAAAAGTGAAACACCCTGAACTAATAGGATGAAACCAAAAAAAGCCCCGAACTCATCATTCGGGGCTTTCAACTATTTAAAGCAACTGATTAATCAGCTTTCTCTTTTTTCTTTACAACAATAGTCAATTCTGTACCTTCTCCAGAATAATCAGCAGTAATAATATCGCCTTCGGAAAGATCTCCTTTCAGGATCTCCTCAGCAATAGCATCTTCAAGGTATTTCTGAATTGCTCTATTTAGCGGTCTCGCTCCATATTGCTGATCATAACCTTTCTCCGCCAAGAATTCTTTGGCTTTCTCGGTCAATTCAATCTTATATCCAAGATCGGTGATTCTAGAGAACAATTTGCCTAAGCTGATATCGATAATTTTAAAGATATGCTCCTTGCTTAGCGAATTGAAGACAACGACATCATCCAATCTATTCAAGAATTCTGGGCTAAACGCCTTTTTCAATGCAGATTGAATTGTAGACTTCATTACCTCATCCATATTGTCAGACTTGGCTTGACTGGCGAAACCAATACCTGCACCGAAATCTTTCAAGTCACGAACTCCAATATTCGAAGTCATGATGATGATCGTATTTCTGAAATCCACTTTTCTACCCAATCCATCAGTCAAGATACCATCATCCAACACTTGAAGAAGGATGTTGAATACATCTGGATGAGCCTTTTCGATTTCATCAAGTAAGACTACAGAATAAGGCTTTCTTCTGACTTTCTCTGTCAACTGTCCACCTTCTTCGTAACCTACATAGCCTGGAGGCGCTCCTACCAATCTCGATACGGAGAATTTCTCCATATACTCAGACATATCTATTCTGATCAAAGAATCATCTTTATCGAAGAGATACGTTGCAAGCATCTTGGCCAGTTCAGTCTTACCCACACCCGTAGGTCCAAGGAAGATAAATGAACCAATCGGCTTTTTAGGATCTTTCAGACCAACTCTAGTTCTCTGAATCGCCTTAGTCAATTTCTTAATCGCTTCATCCTGACCAATCACCTTGCTCGATAGATCACCATTCATACTCAAAAGCTTAGCGCCTTCTTTCTGAGCGATTCTCTTAGCAGGGATTCCAGTCATCATTGCAATCACCTCAGCTACATTGTCTTCCTCAACAGTAAATCTTCTCGACTTACTTTCTTCTTCCCATCTATTCTTTGCAGCTTCTAATTGCTCTAGCAATTTCTTCTCCTTATCACGCAGCTGAGCAGCTTCTTCATATTTCTGAGATTTCACCACACGGTTTTTCTCAGTTTTAATGTCTTCTACTTCAGCTTCAAGTTTCAGAATATCTTCCGGAACATGGATATTATTAATATGGACTCTAGCCCCAGCTTCATCCAAAATATCGATTGCCTTGTCCGGTAAGAATCTATCAGAAATATATCTGTCTGAAAGTTTCACGCAAGCAACTATCGCCTCATCGGTGTAATTGACATTGTGGTGATCTTCGTATTTATCCTTGATATTATTCAGAATTTGCACCGTTTCCTCTGGTGTAGTAGCATCTACCATCACCATTTGGAATCTACGTGCCAAAGCACCATCCTTCTCGATGTACTGACGATATTCATCTAGCGTAGTAGCTCCGATACATTGGATCTCTCCACGTGCCAAAGCTGGCTTGAACATATTGGATGCATCCAAAGATCCTGAAGCACCACCTGCGCCTACAATTGTATGAAGTTCATCAATGAAAAGAATGACATTTGGAGATTTCTCAAGCTCGTTCATCACGGCTTTCATTCTCTCCTCAAACTGTCCTCTATATTTGGTACCAGCTACTAAAGAAGCTAGATCCAAAGTCACTACGCGCTTATTGAATAGCACACGGGAAACTTTCTTTTGAATGATTCTCAATGCTAAACCTTCTGCAATGGCCGTTTTACCTACTCCTGGCTCACCAATTAGTATAGGATTGTTTTTCTTCCTACGGGAAAGAATCTGAGCTACTCGCTCGATTTCTTTCTCACGACCGATGATTGGATCAAGTTTGTCATCTTCAGCCATTTTAGTAAGATCGCGTCCGAAATTATCCAAAACTGGAGTTCTAGACTTCTCAGCTCCAGGCTTAGAAGCCCCAGCTCCACTTCCGGTAGAACCGAAAAGCTTGGAGCCATCGTCATCTCCATCCTCTGCCTCAGCTTTGGAGCGAGGAGGCGTATCGGATGACATTTCCAGCATCTCTTTTACCGAATCGTAATTGATCTCAAATTTATTAAGTATCTGAGTAGCGATATTGTCTTCATCTCTCAAAATCGACAAGAGCAAATGCTCTGTACCAATCAATTGACTTTTGAAGATTTTAGCCTCCAAATACGTAATCTTCAATACCTTCTCTGACTGTCTTGTCAAAGGGATATTCGCCATATTCTTTACGTTGTGATTTGCAGTTCCTTTTACAGCGCGTTCTATAGCGTTCCGCAACTCATCCATTGGCACTCCCAATTTCTTAAGAATGGAAACAGCAACACCTTCTCCTTCGCGAATCATCCCCAACAAGAGGTGCTCTGTGCCAATGTAATCATGTCCAAGGCGAAGAGCTTCTTCGCGGCTAAGAGAGATCACCTCTTTGACTCTGTTCGAAAATTTTGCTTCCATTTAATTCCTATCTGATTGTTTAATAATCCTGTACGTATGTTACCGAATTTGTTTTAAAAACACAATCCTTTTACAGATTGTTCAATGTTTTTTTACAGACTTTAAGACAATGCCTTTTGATGCAGGGCCTTCGCAAAACAACAAATCCAGAATGCTCAGGTTGGGATCAAAGTCTAAGCCAAAAAGTTGGAAATAGGACTCAGGCTGATAGTAACCTCTCTCTGAAAAGGGCTCTGAGGGCACCAATTGTCCCCTTATGTCCTGCACCAAAGAAAGATCCTCATCTTTATCTTGCACCCGCATCTTGACAGGCATTCCAAGAAGTTTGAGACAGATTGTCAGCAAATCCCAGTTTAGATCCCACAAACTCTCCGGATTTTGCTGGAAAACCTTTTCGAAATAAGGGAAATAATATTCAAAGAAAGGCGCTTTCCCATATGCGCTTTGAATTCCGCGCAGGTGGATTTTCGCCCAATTCTGTGTGTAATCGATCTTAATCTTTTTGAGAGAGATCCGAGGTCTTCTGCCTTGAATCGGGACGCTCAGCGTACCGGTTTTATTCGCTAGACGAATTTGAGTTCGGTTGAAATAGGACTGTCTTTGATATCGTTCCTCTGGAAAAAAGAGCAACTCCTCCGCATCAGCAATAGCCGCAAAAAACTCAAGGTTTGGGAAATAATGCAGATCAACAGCAATTCTTTTTAACATCCTAATCTAAATCTTCCAGTTTGCCAAGTCCTTCACGAACCACATCCACTTCGCCGCCGGTGCAATCCAGAACGGTAGATCCAATGTTTTGTCCATACCCCCCATCAATCACTAAATCCACTAGGTGCTCATATTTCTCAAAAATCAATTCGGGATCTGTGCTGTATTCTATCACTTCATCCTCATCGTTGATGGAGGTAGTGAGGATGGGATGCCCCAATTCCTCAACAAGCATTCGAGGCACATTATGATCAGGAACCCTGATTCCTATTGTCTTTTTTTTGCTGTGAAGAATCTTCGGCACTTGATTACTAGCCTCCAAAATAAATGTAAATGGGCCTGGGAGGCCTTTTTTCATCATTTTAAAAACTGATTTATCAATCATCTTTGTGAACTGAGAAATATTGCTCAGATCTGCGCAAATGATTGAAAAGTTATGTTTTTTGGGATTAATACCCTTAATCTTACAAATTCGCTCTACTGCTCTCAAATTCATAATATCACAGCCCATACCGTAAACGGTGTCCGTAGGGTAAATCACCACTCCCCCATCACGAAGGGTTTCGGCGATTTTTCTGATCTTATCAGGGTCCGGATTTTCTTCATATAATCGAATCAATTCAGCAGGCATATTTTTTTTTATCTATTTGGCCTAAATGATGCTAATCGCCTTTCTTCCTAGTTTATCTATCGGGAAGACCGAAGACGGTTGACTGAAGCAGCATCAATTCAAGTGTTCACCATCCAATAAGTCGAGTTATATCTTTTTCGGGTGCAATTGAGGTTATATATTTCCCTGTCATTTTCTCGTTTAATTAACTAACTGTCTTTGGATATTGTTCCAATTTGCAACTAAGTCCTCTACTATGGGGATATCAGCGGCAGCCCAGTCCAGCGACTTTAATTCATGCTTAGTTAGCCATTTGACTTCTTCATGCTCGAGCAAAACAACTTCGCCACTTTCCCAACTACACACAAATGGCATCAATCGTACCATTTGAGTCGGAGAGTAAGAATGTTGATTTGATTTTAAGGAGAAAAAAACTTTTACCCTTATCCCCAACTCCTCCTTGATTTCCCTTTGTAAGCAAACTTCTGGACTTTCACCTTCTTCAATTTTTCCTCCCGGAAATTCCCACAATCCAGGTAATGACATAAACACAGAACGCTTTGCACAAAGTACTTTATCATCTAAAATAATCAGAGCACAGGTAACGGAAATCACTCCCATGGAAAATGGATTTATGTAGAAAGGTATAATTCCATTGCCTCATGCACAAACTCCTACTTAGATTTTTCCTTATTTTTGCCACCAGTATGCAAAGCGAAAAAAGAAAAAACGTCTACCTCGTCCTAGTCATTGGTTTTTCAGTGATGGCTATCTCTCTGAGTTTCTATTTCTACCAGATTTTTTTCAGCCCAAATGTGCTGATAGAATCTGATCAGAATTATATGCTGAAAATCGGAAGTAACGATACTTTCAAAACAGTTTCAAACAAGCTATATGATGACCATGTTGTAAATGATTTGGTGAGTTTTGGGTTTCTATCAAAAGCACTGGGTTATCAGGATGCAGTGAAACCAGGTCTTTATACCATTACACCAAAAATGACCAACCTCGAATTGGTACGGCTACTAAGATCTGGAAAGCAAACTCCGATTCGGGTCACATTTAACAACGTAAGGACCAAGGAAGACTTAGCTGAGAAAATCACAGCTAATATGGAGCTGTCTGAAGCGCAGTTTTTAGCGCTAGTTCAGGATTCGGTGTATATCCGAAAGTTTGATTTCGATGAAGAAACTATCATGAGCATGTTCATTCCAAACACCTACGAACTTTGGTGGAACACCAGTGCAGAGGCCCTTTTCGATAGAATGTATCGAGAATACACCAGCTTTTGGACTGAAGAAAGAAAGCAAAAAGCAAGTTTACTCGGCCTAAACCCCAAAGAAGTAAGCACGCTCGCTAGCATCGTACAGGCAGAAAGTCAAAAATCAGACGAAAGACCCAGAATAGCAGGCGTGTATTTGAATAGACTTAAACTAGGAATGCCATTACAGGCAGACCCGACCTTAGTGTTCGCCTTAGGAGATTTTGAATTGAAACGCGTTCTGAATGTCCACAAAGAAACCGACAGTCCTTATAATACTTACCTGTATGCCGGGCTTCCTCCAGGACCAATTAATCTACCAGACATCAACTCTTTGGATGCTGTCTTGAATGCTGAATCTCATGACTATTTATATTTTTGCGCAAAAGAGGACTTCTCTGGCTATCATGCATTTGCCACCAATTTAGCTCAGCATAATGCAAATGCGAGAAGGTATCAAGCTGCTCTAAATTCAGCAAAAATCTACTAGCGATGTACTCTGCAGAAACCCAAATCCGAGTGAGATACGCAGAGACTGACCAGATGAGTTATGTCTATTATGGCAACTATGCGATGTATTTCGAAGTGGCCAGGGTAGAAGCCATGCGCAGTATTGGGTTTTCCTATAAAGAAATGGAAGATGAAGGGGTAATGATGCCTGTGTTAGAAAGTCATTTCCGATATGTCAAACCAGGTAAGTACGATGAGCTTCTCACGATTAAAACCACGATCCCTACACTTCCAGGAGTAAGGATTCGATTTGAATATCAAGTATTTAATGAGCAGCAAGATCTAATTACGGAAGGATGGACAGTCCTCACTTTCCTTAAAAAAGACAGTCATCGCCCAACAAGACCTCCACAGAATTTGTTAGCTTTATTGAAATCGCATTTTCAAGAAGTAGGATAAAGTGATCAAAACAAAAATCCTTAGGTTAGAAGTCAGGATTCTTTGGCAAGCTCGCAAGCTGAAGAAAATCCATTTCGGTGACCCCGATAAAAACCTCTACGATGTTGGGCGTATATTTTTGATTCAACTTCAAAAAGATGACATCATCGAGAGGGCAGGATCCATGGCATTTAGCTATACGATCGCTTTATTTCCGATGATCCTTTTTCTGCTGAACCTAATACCCTATTTGCAGGATATTTTCCCTTACATCACTACTCAAAATATCCTTACGTTCACACAGGAAATTCTACCTGAGGAAATTTACGTGCAGTCCGAAGGCACTATCATGGATATTGTATCCAAGCCAAGGCAAAGCTTACTTTCGCTTGGGTTTTTCTTTGCCTTATTTGCTTCTATGCAAGGCGCCGTTTCTATGATGAATTCCTTTAATTCAGTCTATCAGACGAAAGAAAATAGGGGCTTTTTCCAAAGTAGAGGAATAGCAGTAAGCATAGTAATTATACTTGCCCTCACTGTAATCACAGCAAGTTTGGTAATGATCCTAGGTGGTATGATCATCAGCAGACTCGATGAAATGCAAGTTTTCAACTCTGGATTTATGATTTTCTTGTTTTCCAGTCTGAAGTTTATGATTCTTCTTTTCATGTTTTACATCGCTACAGCCTTCATTTTTAGATTTGCCCCAGCTGTCCACGATAAATGGAAGTTTTTTTCCATTGGAGCAAAACTTGCAGGACTTCTAACCACACTAGGCTTTTACGGTTTCACTTTTTACCTAAATAATTTCGCCAGTTATAACCGTCTGTATGGCTCTATCGGCACATTGATAGCCCTGATGCTATGGCTGCTGATCACCTCGATCATTATCATAGTTTGCTTTGAAGTAAATGTGAGCATGGACTTGGTGGAGGAAAATAAAAAAAGAAAAGGAAGTTCGGATACTGAGGAGCTGATCAATCAGGAGAAAAAAATCTTAGCTGAATAAAACGCCCTATGAAAATGCTAAAAACACGATCGATCGAGACAAAATTTATAAAATTTCAAAATTAATCTCAATACAATCAGATGGTTATGATAAAAAGGTTAAATGTGTTTTGCAAAAGTTTACTTTTATCCTACTTTTGCATTCCTATTCGGGCACAAACCTGAAGACGACCTAGAGGAATGGCAGAGCGGTCGAATGCGGCGGTCTTGAAAACCGTTGTACCGTGAGGTACCGGGGGTTCGAATCCCTCTTCCTCTGCACTATAAAACCCTAACTATCTGAAATATTGAGAGTTAGGGTTTTTATTTTTGAAATGACAGCTCTTTTAATAGCGAATTTCTCCTTATCAAATCCCTGCCATTATCCCTTGGATGGCTTGAAATACAGCAGTCAGAATCTTAACTCACCGCATATAAAAACCAGCTTTGCTTGAGTATAAGACGGATCCTTGACCGAATAAGTAATTTATCCAGGAATCAAGCGTTTGGGTTAACCAGCAGTATCAATTGAATTCGAGTACTATAATTTAGTGTGGGGTTGATCAAGCCAATAAGAATAGTCAACATACTTCCAACTGATTTTCAATATTTTAGTCCGACATCACCCCCCAATAGCTGCTCCTTATTACATCAACGGGTGGTTTTGGGAAAGGGAAAAAAAGCAGGAAGATCAGCCAGAAAAGAATTCATTTTGCTTAATATTGAGATTAAATTACTCTTTAATTTACACCATGGGAAAAATCATTGCCATAGCCAATCAAAAAGGCGGAGTAGGCAAAACTACCACAGCGATGAACCTGGCGGCTAGTTTGGCAGTCCTGGAATATAAAACCCTGGTGATTGACGCAGATCCTCAGGCTAATACAACCTCCGGATTGGGTCATGATCCCAAGACCATCAACACCAGTATCTATGAATGCATGGTGGATGGAATTGACGTAAAAGAGATCATCCACAAAACTGAACTTGAATTCTTGGATTTGGTGCCGTCGCACATCGATTTAGTCGGTGCTGAGGTAGAGATGATCAACTTAGACAATAGGGAAGAAAAGATGAAAGAGGTCATCCAAGAGCTCAAGCCCCTCTATGACTTCATTATTATTGATTGTTCCCCTTCCTTAGGATTGATTACTATCAATGCACTTACTGCCGCTAATTCAGTAATTATCCCCGTACAATGTGAGTATTTTGCATTAGAAGGTTTGGGAAAATTATTAAACACGATAAAAATCATCCAAACTAGGCTAAATCCTGATTTGGAGATTGAAGGCATCCTACTCACCATGTATGATGTGAGACTTCGTCTGTCAAACCAAGTGGTAGAGGAAGTGAGATTACATTTCAAAAACATGGTTTTTGAAACCATCATCCCTCGAAACGTGAGATTGAGCGAAGCTCCTAGTTTTGGTTTACCAGCTATCTCCTTCGATGCAGATGGAAAGGGCGCAGTGGCCTATCTTAATCTAGCGGGAGAAATAGTGCAAAAAAATGATGTACATAAAGTGACCAAATAACTATGTCAGATAATAAACCTAACCGAAAAAAAAGTGTCTTGGGAAGAGGTCTTGGAGCTTTACTTGAAGATAGTCCTGCCAAGCACAAATCTGAGGAAATTTTACCTGAGGTAGTTAAAACTGGGATTTTCGAAATCCCTCTTGAACAAATACAAGTCAATCCTTTTCAGCCTCGTGTTCACTTCGATAAGGATGCCTTGGCAGAACTCGCAGAATCGATCAAGGTGCAAGGGATTATTCAGCCTATAACTGTTAGAAAACTTGACGTTAACGAATATCAGCTAATCTCTGGTGAAAGAAGGTTTCAAGCTTCAAAAATTGCAGGATTAACTCAAATCCCGGCTTATGTCCGTACTGCCAATGACCAGCAAATGCTGGAAATGGCACTTATAGAAAATATTCAGCGAGAGAATTTAAATGCGCTCGAGATCGCACAATCCTACCAGCGTTTGCTAGCAGAATGTGACTTAAAGCAAGAAGAACTCGGTGACCGAGTTGGGAAAAACAGAACGACTGTAAATAATTACCTACGACTGCTCAAGCTTCCCCCGACAATCCAAGGCGCAATCCGAGACCAGCAATTGTCTATGGGCCACGCACGGGCATTGATCAATGTAGAGGATGTAGGTATACAGTTGGCAATTTTCAAAAAAGCTGTAGAAGAGCAACTGAGTGTTCGTCAAGTAGAAGCATTGGTGAAAGCATTGAGCGAAGGAAAGCCAGAGAAACCGGCTGCACCAGAGCTCGATCCAGTAAGAAAATATGAGATCAATAAGCTTCAACAGCGACTTGCATCCCATTTCGGAACTAAAGTGGCTCTAAAAACCAATACAAAAAACAAGGGCGAAATTAAAATCCCTTTCAACTCTGCATCTGATCTAAATAGAATTCTGGAAATACTGGAAATCATCTAACCTTGAAGATTACCTTTTCTCATAGCTCATTTTATTCTAAAGCCCCGCTTATTTTAGTGGGATTTTTGCTTTTTTGTTTAAGCTTTGGCCAAGCTTCTTTAGCGCAAGAATCAACTCCGCCACCTCCTGTAGTAGAAAGAAAAAAAACACCTGAGGCGAAACCGGATTACTCCTTGCTTCCTAAGAATCCAAAGAAAGCAACTATACTTTCTGCAATTTTGCCTGGAGCAGGCCAAGTCTATAACGGAAAATCCTGGAAGGTGCCGCTGATCTACGGAGGCATTATCACCGACGTTTATTTCATCAATTTCAACAACCGCCGCTATCAAGTTTTCAAACAAGCTCTTTCTGATTTTGACGATGAGCTCCCAACTGATTTCCCTAGTTTAAATAGAGACGGGCTCGTGAGAAATGTAAACTATTGGAGAAAAAGTCGAGATCTTTGCTATCTCGTTTTGGTTGGTATCTACGCACTAAATTTAATCGATGCAAATGTAGATGCCCATTTGTCTGGTTTTGATGTCTCAGATGATATTGCACTGAAATTTGAACCTCACTATGAAAGCTTCTCTTCAAACAATAAATCAATAGGACTTTCAGTAAAACTCAACTTCTAAACATGAACATATTACTTTTAGGCTATGGGAAAATGGGACAACTGATTGGTCAGTTGTCAGAATCCCGTGGCCATAGCATTGCTAGAAAAATCAATATAGACAATCTTGACGAGCTCAATTCATTGGATTCCAGCACTATCGATGTCGCGATAGAATTCAGTCAGCCTGAAGCAGCCGTTGATAACATCAAGTGGGCTATCGAGCGAGGCATTCCTATTGTATCAGGTACCACTGGATGGCTAGATCAAAAGCCAGCACTTGAGCAGCTAACTCTAGCTAATAATGGAGCATTCTTTTACGCTTCAAACTACAGTATCGGAGTCAATATCTTTTTCAAAGTCAATGAATTCCTCGCAAAGCTTATGAATGAGACCACAGGCTATAAAAGCTCCATAGAAGAGATTCACCATACAGCAAAAAAAGATGCCCCTTCTGGCACAGCAATTACTTTAGCCGAAGGCATAATCAAAAACATGAACGATCTGAACAGCTGGAATCTGTCCGAGGGTATGAGCGAAACTGAACACTCTCTTCCTATTACGTCAAAACGGATAGACCCAGCTCCAGGAACACATATCATCCGCTATTCGTCTGAAATCGACGATATTGAAATCACACACACAGCACATAGCCGTCAGGGGTTTGCCCTTGGCGCAATTTTGGTGGCGGAGTGGATTCAAGGAAAGAAAGGCGTGCTTTCTATGGATGATTTTCTATCTTTCTGAACTTAAAAACCAATTATGAGTAAGTCAACAAAAAAGAAGTCAGCTGCCCGGGAATGGGGTGATGCGTTGATTTTTGCAGTAGTAGCAGCCAGTTTGATTCGTTGGCTACTTTTAGAACCTTTCACTATCCCTACAGCTTCAATGGAGAAATCACTTTTAGTAGGTGATTTTCTATTTGTTAGCAAAATGCACTATGGAACACGATTCCCCATGACTCCATTGCAAGTTCCACTCACTCATCAGAAAGTTTGGGGAACAGAAATCCCTTCCTATTCAGATGCTATTCAACTTCCATATTACAGACTTCCTGGTTTTTCTGATGTAGAAAGAAATGATGTTGTTGTTTTCAATTATCCGGTTGAATTTCAATACCCGACAGATTTAAAAACAAATTACATCAAACGTGCAATTGGGATTTCGGGAGATATTATAGAAGTGAGAGGTGGCGATGCTTATGTAAATAATGAGCTTGCTCCAAAACCGGTTGAGATGCAGTACTCCTACGATGTGATCACCAATCGCCCTCTTACAGAAGATTTCTTCTACGATTATGGAGTTAACCCTGAAAGTCATTACAATTTTAGCGATGGTTCAGGATACTTGGTGTTTGCTACGGAAGAAATGATCAAAAGATTGGAATCATCCCCAGTAATAACTTCAGTGACAAAACATATCGAGAAAAATGGGGGAGACTCAACTATCTTCCCTGATGGATTGGCGCTAGGTTGGAATCGTGATAACTACGGTCCACTAAAGATCCCAGCACAAGGCTGGACAATAGATATGACCGCTGAAAATGTAATGAAATACAGCTTCACCATTGAAAAATATGAAGGTAATGAGAATGTAGAAGTGAAGGAAGGACAACTATTCATCGATGGTCAAAAAGTAGATAGCTATACCTTCAAGCAAAATTATTACTTCATGATGGGAGACAATAGACATGACTCATTGGATTCTCGCTTCTGGGGTTTTGTCCCGGAAGATCACATTGTAGGAAAAGCTTGGTTCCTTTGGCTTTCACTAGACAAATATGAATCCATGTTTAGTAAAATTCGCTGGAGTCGAATATTCAACGGAATAGATTAATCTTGAAAAGCCCTGGAAAACTTCAGGGCTTTTTCTTTTACCATTTTATTGGTTCAATTCCATGATTTGCTAAATACTCATTCGCTTTTGAAAAATGCTTACTTCCAAAAAAACCTCGATAGGATGAGAGTGGGCTAGGATGTGGAGCTTTTAAGATCAAGTGCTTATTGGAATCAATCAAAGCAGATTTCTTCTGAGCATATGCCCCCCAAAGCAAAAAAACAATGTTTTCACGCTTCTTGCTTAAGGTTTGTATTACCTCATCAGTGAATTCTTCCCAACCCTTTTTTTGATGCGAACCAGCTTCATGAGCACGCACAGTTAAAGTTGCATTTAGCAAAAACACACCCTGATCAGCCCATCTGGTTAAGTCTCCATTTGCAGGGATAGGTATACCAAGGTCAGCTTGTATTTCTTTGAAAATGTTCAAAAGGCTTGGAGGAAATGGAATTCCAGGCTTCACTGAAAAGGACAAGCCATGTGCCTGACCAGGGCCGTGATATGGGTCCTGCCCGAGAATCACTACTTTGACAGAATCAAGTGGGCAATGGTCGAACGCACTAAATATATCTTTACTAGCGGGAAAAACATTTGAAGTACTATACTCGTACTTCACATCAGCAACTAGGTCTTTAAAGAACTTTTTTTCAAATAAGTGCTTTAATGCTTCTTTCCAGCTTGGTTCTAAGTTGATTTCCATCAGGATTAATTGATTGTAAACTTAAAATAGTATCTTTAAAAACTTCTAAATTGTTTAATATGGTAATTGCAGTTACGTCTGGTATCCAAGTAAGTGTTGAAGTTACTTATCAATCAGAATTCTCTAGTCCACATCAGCATCATTTCGTATTTACTTACAAGGTAACTATTGAAAACAAAAGCAACCAAACCGTTCAGCTTTTGCGAAGAAGATGGGAAATCTCTGATGCTGCGGAAATCAAGAAAATAGTTGAAGGCGACGGAGTTGTCGGTCAGCAGCCCATTTTAGAACCTGGCGAATCTCATAGCTACGTATCTGGGTGCAATCTAAAATCAGGCTTAGGTAAGATGACTGGAGTTTATTACATGGAAAAACTATTTGATGGCCACAAATTCGAAGTAGCAATTCCTGAATTCCAAATGATTGCTAGTTACTTCCAAAACTGATTTGCAAAAATTCGTTTACCCGCTTCTATCCTATCTGGTCTATTGGCTAAAAAGGGAGGATAAGTATTCCTTACAATCCCCACTTCTATTTCATACTTATCAAAACCTTTTCAGCTTTATTGAGAATAGAAAAAGCGAAGATCTAGATATTGAAGCCTACAGAAACCAGCTTCTTTCATCGAATCAATTAATTGAAGTGGAAGATTTAGGAGCGGGATCCAAACGAGTCAATACTGCCAAAAGAAAGGTTGCTGACATCACAAAATTCAGCACGAGTAATCGAAGATTTGCCCAACTCTATCAGTTTTTCTGCTCCCAAACGGCAGCGGAAACGGTTCTAGAGTTGGGAACCTGCATGGGGATCAGTAGCAGGTATCTATCCAGAGTTACCCAGGGAAAACTTTACACATTCGAAGGCTCCAAGGGAATTGCCGAAATAGCCAATCCCAGGCAAGGATTTGAAAATGTGAATTTGATCATCGGCGAGCTCTCCAAAACGCTTCCACACACCTTAAATTCGGTAGAAAAAGTAGATTTCGCATTGATCGATGCAACGCATACTTACGAAGGAACGATGATGTACTTTGAGCAAATTATCGCAAAATCACATTTGAAAACAATCATTGCAATCGGAGACATACATTGGTCTAATGAAATGGAGAAGGCGTGGAATGCTATCAAAACCAAACCAGAGGTTCGGCTTAGTCTGGATTTCTACGAATGTGGAATTGTGTATCTAGACTCCCCAGGTGAAAAAACTGATTACATCCTAAATTTTTGAGTTCTCTAAGATCATAAAGACCTCAGACCCCAACCGTTCAGGAATAGAATTATAGCAAGGAGAGATCATTTTCACTTCAAAGTACTTCTCAAAAAGCTGTTTATACTCACCAATTTTTCCGCCAAAAGGAGGACCATCAAAGTCAAACTCCCTAGCAAACCAAACTCCTGCCAATTTCCCTCCAGGCTTGAGCAGAGATTGCATTTTCAATGCATAGGTGGTTCGGAGACTGAGATCAAGCGCGCAGAAGAAAGTCTGTTCCAAAATCAAATCATAAGAACCTTCATGGTCAAAGAAATTTTGCTGATGAATCTGAGTGAGCGGAAAGTTCGGGTTTGATGCTTTGAATCTCAGAAGTGGGACATTAGAGAAATCCAGCAGATGTATATTTTTGAAACCAGCATCCCAGGCATAAGCAGCTTCAAAGCCTGACCCGGCACCCGGAACGAGCACTTCTATAGTTTTATTTTGAATTTGGTCTAAATATTGCACAAGTGGAGGTGAAGCATAACCTATATCCCAACCTGTTTTGCCTGTAGCATACCTTTTAGTCCAATAATCTTTGTCTAAAAAAGCCATTTTAACGCCTAATTTGAAATGAATACTGAATTTGAGAATAACAAACCTGAAAAGAAAGACCAGGGCAAAAACATCATCATAATCGTATTGGTGCTCTTAGTAATAATAAGTGGCATCAAACTGTACACAGATTATGTAGATCGTACCAAAAAATCAGAAGAAATCTTGCTCCTCTCTACGGAAAACAATGATTTGAACAAGCGTCTTGATTCTGTCACGTATCAACTCGATCTAAGAATTCAGGAAATCGAAAAGCTTGGAGGTGATGTACAAGCACTTGAGGAAGTACGCGATCAGCTTATTGCTGAGAGAAATACCTCAAGACAAAGAAGCTCTTCTGAGATAACAGCTTTAAATGAAAAAATCAAAAGCTACAATAGTATGATTGTAGAGAAGGATCAGGAGATTTTGGAGTTGCGAGCAGTTAATCAGCAGCTTTTTACAGAAAATCAAGATCTAAAAACCACACAGGCAGAAATAGAAGAAGAAGTCGCTCAACTCAATCTTCAAAAGGAAGATCTGCAAGCCAAGGTCAATGTTGCGTCCATGCTGAAAGCAGAAAACATTGAAATTGCTGCAGTGAATTCGAAGGGCAAAGAGCGTGTGGAGACTACGAAGGACTTTAAGAATCGTCAAATAGAAAGAATAAAAGTCAGCTTTAACCTAGCGGATAATAAAGTAGCTGAAAAAGGCCCAAGAAACATCTATGTGCAGGTTTTAGCCCCAAATGAACAACCAATATTCGATGTAGCTAAAGGTTCTGGTACGTTTATGATGCAGGGAGCAGAGCAGTTTTATACTGTAAAGCAAGATGTGATTTTTGATAACACAGAGCAGGAGTTAACATTTTTCTATGAAAAAGGTACCGATTACGTATCTGGAACACATCAGGTCAAAATATTTGTAGATAATTACGAAGTCGGCTCAAAGACTTTCACAGTGAAATAATTCAAGCCTCCTTCGGGAGGCTTTTTTTTGACCTTCTAGCAATTTTGGTTTCGCTAGTTGTTTGGAATACAGCGATTTTTCCCCTACTTTTGCATCCTGTTTATTAAATTCCTTAAACACAT
>TARA_R110002020_G_scaffold21009_7_pt1 | contig 29510 bp, 23 predicted proteins | sample TARA_R110002020 | Tara Oceans TARA_R110002020 (sample SAMEA4396489) | marine metagenome | biome: Westerlies Biome; feature: [MES] marine water layer (ENVO:01000295) within the mesopelagic zone...; material: water (ENVO:00002006), including particulate matter (ENVO:01000060) such...
AAGAAAATCGCCCGTTAATGGGGCTTCCCTCCAATCCAAATATAGATCCGAACATAACTTTTGGGACTGATCCTTAGTACGTCTGTATATTTTGAGATGTACTATAGTACGTCTCTACCTTGGCTTGGCGCTCCTGCGGATTTGGGAAGATTTATTCCGCCTACCATATAAATTATCGTTATGGTGGTGAAAGGGCCCAATTAAATAACATCAAGGCTCCCTTTGCCCTCGCGCACTACGGAGGGTTCCCCTTCGGAAAGGTCTATTATGGTGGAGGCCAGATTGCCCCCGTATCCCCCATCGATCACCACATCCACCAAATTATCCCATTTTTCAAGGATCAGTTCCGGATCGGTAGTGTATTCCAAAAGTTCGTCCTCGTCCCGTATGGAAGTGGATACAATGGGGTTTCCCAATGCTTCCACCAAGGCTTTTGCTATGGAATTATCGGGCACCCTAATCCCTACCGTCTTCTTTTTCTTGAACTCTTTTGGCAGGTTATTGTTCCCGGGGAGGATAAAAGTATATGGGCCGGGAAGGGCCCTTTTTAAAATTTTAAAGGTTGCTGTATCGATCTGGCGTACATAATCCGATAGATTACTTAGGTCGGCACAGATAAAGGACCAGTTGGCCTTTTCAAGTTTTATGCCCTTTATACGGGCGATCCGCTCCAATGCCCTGGTATTGGTGATATCACAGCCAAGACCATACACGGTATCGGTAGGATAAATGATGAGCCCCCCTTTTCGGAGTACGTCCACCACCCTCTTTATTTCTTTGGGATTTGGATTTTCGGGATATATTTTTATAAATTCCGCCATTTTATACGAATTTTCAAGAGAGGACTTCCAATTTAGCAAATCGGAGCAAAAGTTTTTTTATGTCCCCCTTATCAAATTTTATTTCCGCCTTTTTATCGTTCCCCATCCCCTCGATCTTTAGCACGGTCCCCCTACCGAAACGGGAGTGGTTCACCAGACTTCCCTCGGCAAGGTTTGGATCCACCACATTGTTGTTTCCCACAGGGGAGGCCAGTTCGGGCTTCAGTTTACGTAGCTTCTTTAACTGTAGCTCGTTCGGGCGCAGGCTGGAAGGCGGCGTTCCGGAAATGGGCTTTATCTGTCGTAACTTACTTTTGTCCACATCCCCAAAAATGTCCGAATTGATCAGGGATTTGAACCGGTAATTGTCCACTGGAGTAAGGTTCTCCATAAATTTTTCGTCAATTTCCTCCAAAAACCGACTGGGTTCCGCGTCCACCAATTTTCCCCAACGGTACCTATTCTGGGTATAGGTAAGGTATGCCTGTTTTTCGGCCCTGGTAAGGGCCACGTAGAAGAGCCTTCGTTCCTCCTCCAGTTCGCTTCGGGTATTCATGCTCATTCCGGACGGAAAAAGATCTTCTTCCATTCCCACGATATAGACAAAGGGAAATTCAAGCCCCTTTGCCATATGCACGGTCATCAACGCTACCCTATCCTCGTCCGCAGTATCCTTGTCAAGATCTGTAGCCAGTGCCACATCCTCCATAAATTCGGCCAAACTTCCGGTGGCATCGGCTATTTCCTTCTGCCCTTCCACAAAGTCCTTCATTCCATTGAGCAGTTCCTCAATATTTTCCATTTTGGCAATTCCTTCCGGGGTCCCGTCCTTCTTAAATTCGAGAAGGAGCCCTGTCTTTTTGGAGACATGTTCGGCAATACCAAAGGCATCTTCGGTTTCATTGGTTATCTGGAAACCTTTTACCATATTCACAAAATCCTCCAATTTTCTCTTCGTTCCCGAATTGATCTTTAGGTCGATCTTGTCCAGGTTCTCCATGACCTCAAAGATGGACCTACCATAGTGGTTTGCGGCGAGGAGGAGTTTGTCCATCGTACTTTGTCCTATGCCCCTGGCCGGAAAGTTTATGATCCGTTTCAGGGCCTCTTCATCCTTTGGGTTCAATACCAATCGAAGGTAACTAAGTACATCCTTTATTTCCTTGCGCTGATAAAATGAAAGTCCACCATAGATCCTATAGGGAATGTCCCTTTTGCGCAGGCCGTCCTCAATGGAGCGCGACTGGGAATTGGTCCTGTACAGTACCGCAAAATTCCCATTTGGCAATTGGTGCTGCATCCTGTTCTCAAAAATGGATTCGGCCACAAACCTTCCTTCTTCCGCATCGGTAACGCTTCTGTGCAGTTTGATCTTGGGGCCGTCCTCATTGGCCGTCCAGACCACTTTTTCCAACTGATTCGTGTTTTTCGCTATAATGGAATTGGCCGCGTTCACAATATTCTGGGTGGACCGATAATTCTGTTCAAGTCGGTAAACGGCCACATTGTCGTAATCCCTTTGAAAGTTAAGGATGTTATCGATATTGGCACCCCTAAAGGAATAGATGCTCTGCGCATCGTCGCCCACCACACAAATATTCTGGAACCGGTCGGAAAGTGCCTTTACGATCAAGTATTGGGAATGGTTGGTATCCTGGTACTCATCTACCAAAATATATTTAAACCTGTTCTGGTATTTCATCAGCACCTCCGGAAACCGTGTTAGCAACTCATTGGTCTTGAGGAGAAGGTCGTCAAAATCCATTGCCCCCGCCTTAAAGCAACGATCCACATAGTTTTTATAGATCTCCCCCGTCCTGGGACGTTTGGCCATGGCGTCGGCCTCCACCAGATCAGGGCTGTTAAAATAAGCCTTTACGGTAATAAGGCTGTTCTTGTAGGAAGAAATCCTGTTCTGTACCTGCTTGTATTTATAAATATCCTTATCCAGTCCCATTTCCTTGATAATGGAGGCAATCAATCGTTGGGAATCCTGGGTGTCATAAATGGTGAAGTTGCTGGGATATCCCAATTTATCTGCCTCAAATCGCAGTAATTTGGCAAAAACGGAATGAAAGGTTCCCATCCAAAGGTTCTTTGCCTCTGAATTGCCCACGATCTCGGCAATCCGCTTCTTCATCTCACGTGCCGCCTTATTGGTAAAGGTAAGGGCCAGAATGTTGAACGCGTCCACCCCCTGGTCCATCAAATAGGCAATTCGGTAGGTGAGCACGCGCGTCTTTCCCGAACCGGCGCCCGCTATCACCATCAATGCCCCATCCTTGTGGAGCACGGGCGCTTTTTGGGCATCGTTCAGTACTTTTAGATATTTTTCCAATGTGTCGTTTCGGTTTTAAATCCCATTGTAGGGGTCCTTATTTCCCGACGCATGGCATCGAAAAGCACTAAGGTTCCCTCCCATTGCATACCTTGTGGGCTTGCCCCAGGACGGTAGATCCTTAAGGAGGGGTGAATTTAGCCATAAATTGCCTTATCCAAAAATTAGGACTTGAATAATTATGAACAATACAACCGCTGCTTTTGTGTTTTTTAATATATTTAGGAAATAATGACCCACCATGTACAAACACAGGAATTACCTAATCTTTTGCTTTTTTATTCTGGTCATGGGCGCCTGTGCGCAGTCCAAAAATGATGGTCCGATCATCAAGGGATTCGGGGAGGTATATGAGGTCAGGGAGCCGGATTTTATCCTTACCGGAAATAGGGAACTAAAGGTGGTGTTCGATGTTTATAAAAGTGGGGATACACCGACCGGCCTCAACAAAAGTATGGAGACGGCGGCAAGGTTCCTGAACATGCACGCCCAGAACGGAATTCCCAAAGAACGAATGTACGTGGCCGTGGTAGTCCACAATGAAGCGGCAAAGGATGTTCTTTCGGATACCGCTTATCAAAAGGAATATGGCATGGACAATCCCAACACCGGACTTTTAAAGGCGCTTTTGGAAGCCGACGTACAAGTAATACTTTGCGGACAATCGGCTGCCGCAAGGGGATTTGCCAAAGAGGAACTACAAACTGGAACCCAAGTGGCCCTTTCCGCAATGTCGGCCCTTTTGCAATTGGACGGGGAAGGATATGTCATCCTAAAATTATAAACTACCCAACATATTAAAAACCAACTACAGATGAAGAACGGAACTACGCTCATGTTATTATTTTGCTCCCTTGGCCTTATGGCCCAAGGTCCAGATCTCGAGGAGGATTATAAAAATATTGAAAAGAAGGTCGTGGAATGGCGGCGGGACATCCACCAAAATCCCGAACTTTCCAATCGGGAGTTCAAGACTGCGGAGAAAATAGCAAAGCATCTAAAATCTCTTGGGATCGAGGTGCGGACAGGAGTTGCCAAAACGGGCGTGGTGGGCATATTAAAAGGGAAGGGATCTGGGAAGGTGATAGCGTTGAGGGCCGACATCGATGCGCTACCGGTAACGGAACGGAACGACCTCCCATTTAAATCGACCGTGAAAGCCGACTTTATGGGAGAGGAAGTGGGCGTAATGCACGCCTGTGGCCATGATACCCATACCGCCATCTTAATGGGGGTAGCAGAGATCCTATCCAAAAATAAGGACCGGATAAACGGAACGGTAAAATTCATCTTTCAACCTGCGGAGGAAGGTCCACCACCTGGAGAAGAAGGGGGAGCTGCCCTGATGATCAAAGAAGGGGTAATGGACAGCCCCAAGGTAGATGCCATTTTCGGACTCCATATCAGCTCCGCCACACCCGTGGGCACGATCGGGTACAAATCGGGAGGGGTCATGGCCGCCGCCCAACGGTTCGTGATCAACGTCAAGGGCAAACAGAGCCATGGATCACAGCCATGGTCGGGAGTGGATCCCATTTTGATCAGTGCAAAGATCATAGATGGCCTACAGACCATCATCAGCAGGGAAGCGGAGCTTACCAAGGAAGCGGCCGTCATTACCGTTGGAAAAATCACCAGCGGGGTACGCTTCAACATCATCCCGGAAAGTGCCGAAATGATCGGAACCATCCGCACTCTGGACTATGATATGCAGGAATTGATCAATAGGCGCATGATGGAAATGGTGCCCGCCATCGCCAAAGCGTATGGAGGGGATGCGACCATAGAAATCCACAACAGCACGGAAATCACTTATAACGACCCTGCACTGGTGACTCAGATGCTGCCCAGTCTGACAAAGGTGGCCGGCGATGAAAAAGTAGTGGTGCAAAAGGCCGTTACCGGAGCAGAGGATTTTTCCTATTTCCAAAGAAAGGTGCCCGGGTTCTTTTTCTTTTTGGGCGGAATGACGCCCGGCAACAAACAAGCCTTTCCGCACCATACCCCCGATTTTCAAATAGATGAAAGCGGAATGTTATTGGGGGTAAAGGCGCTCACCGAAATGAGCCTTGACTATTTAGGAAATTGATTGTCCCCCTAAAGGGGATTTATCATGCATATGGCCCCGAATTCCTGCCAAAAACCGGCTGGCCGGGCTTACTTGGATATTATTGCACCCTTCCCAATAACATGTTACCATGTCTATGATGGGGCTGTATACCCGTGCGGGGGAACACTGTCTGAATTATGCGCCAAGTTTTTGTTTTTTATCCCATTTTGTTGGAATTGCCCTTATATTTGCATCTGTAAAATTGAAAGGAACTTAACCTAGATCAGCATTATGAAAGCTATTTTACTTGCGTTATCACTTGTTTTATCGGTCCATTTTGCCCAAGGACAGAACAAAAAAGAGCTATTGGCGGAAATGGAGGAACTGAAGTCGGAACTGGCCATTACCAAGGCGGAATTGATCGAGTCCAAAAAAAATGAAAAAGTAAGCTTGGCAACGGCCCAGGCCTTTGAAAAGCAGGCTATGGAAACAAAGGAGGCCAATATTGCCTTAATGGACAACCTAAAAAGTTTTACGGCCGCTTCCATGGAAAAATCGACGAATATTGGTAATGCCCTGGAGAGCCTAAAGGCAAAAGAGGCACAGTTAAGGCGTATCACGGACCAGTTCAGCGCCAATGATTCCATTGCCTTTTTGATACTATCCTCCTTTAAACAAAGCTTGGGAGAGAATGCCAATATTACGGTTGAAAAAGGGGCAGTTTCCAGCTTACTGGAACCCACATTTTTATTTGGCAGCGATCCCAAAAGTTATGCTGTGGAGGCCAATGCGGAAATATCGCTGGAAAAGATGGCGAAGGTGATCAATAACCATCCCGATATGGCGGTTACCATTGAAATTGAAACGCCCGACAAGGATGGTCTGGACCTAGCTTCCAGACGGGCGGCGTCCGTGGCCAACAGTTTCATCGATACCTATGGTGTTGCCCCTGCCGACCTAAAGGCGTTCGGAAAAATGGGGCCGTCGACAACAACCTTTATAAGGTTGCATCCAAAATTTGACGCATTTTATTTTAAAGTGAGGGAAGATTTAAGAAAGGGGGCAAATTAAAGTGATTTAAATTTTTCCCAATATGTCCGGCCATGAATCTCCCCTTTTTGTGCACTATGGGCATGCCTCGGTTAAGATGATTTTTATGGAATGCAAAAAATCACTTTTTTCTTGGAATACTAATTCAAAAAATCCTTCGTTTTAAACGCATAACCAAAGCCAAAAGAAATGACCGGAGACCAAATTTTCCAACTTTTTGCCTATTTAATGCCAGCAGTGGTGACCGGTGCGGTAGCTTTTTATTTTTTTAGGTTGCACACCAACAATGAAGAAGGCAGGAGAAGGTTCCTTCTGCACAAAGAATCACAGAAAAGCACCTTGCCCATACGACTGCAGGCATACGAAAGGATGGCACTGTTCTTGGAACGTATCTCCATTACAAGTTTGGTGGTCCGCGTCGCTCCACTGTCCACCAACAAGGCGGATTATGAGAACCTGCTCATCAAGAACATCGAAAACGAGTTTGAACACAACCTTTCCCAACAGATCTATATTACGGAAGAGTGCTGGAACGTCATAAAGGCCTCCAAAAATGCCACCATACAGGCCATCCGCAGTGTAGCCATGAGCCATGGCGATTCTGCCGACAAGTTAAGGGAGCAGATCCTGAACGAGACGATGGACAAACAAAGTCCCTCGGCAACGGCACTTTCTTATGTAAAAAAAGAGATCGGGGAATTATGGTAGGGCCTCCCCTACTTCCATTCCTTTAAATTCAGCCGCTTTTTTTTCTGCATATTCAAAGCCCTGGATCCACCACTTCTTCATTAACTTCTTATTGAATACCAGGGAGTTTTCGGTAAGTTTGGTAGGTGTATAATAAAGGTTGAGCTCTACCTTATTGTGTTTGGCGGCCAAAATCCCTTCCGAAATGTCGTGATATTCTATCTGGTCCAGTACAAAGCCATATATGCTCAACATAAGGGAAAAAGGATTCTTGCCCAAAACTTTATTGTGTTCCATATTCTCGGACTCCAAAATAATGGCGTCCACTACCGTCGCCCCCCTTCTTATGGCCTCCTGAATGGGAACCACACAACCAAGGCCCCCATCCCCATATTCAAAACCATGTTTTGTGACAAGGGACATAAAAGGGATATAATTGCAGGAAATCCAGATCCATTCACAGAATTCATCATAGGAAAAGTCCTGGATCGACTTGTATTCGACCCTGTTCTTGGAAAGGTTGGATACGGTTACCACCACTTCTTTATGTGTATCCAGGATATGTTGGTATTCAAGGGGAGAAAAATTCTTTTTGATCGTACGCCTTAGCGCCCTACTTTCTCCAAAGGTCCTCTTCCCCTTTACAAACTGTAAAAAAGTGGTGAGGAAGTTAATGGTTACGTATTCCCGGTCCTCTTTTTTCCTGACCACGAAGGGATTCAGGCTAAAAATGGAAAGCTGGTTTACGTTGGTATAAATTTCATGTAGTTTCTTTATATTGCCGGTGGCAAGATGGGGAATAAGCAGACTACCCGTGGAAGTGCCCACCAGAATGTCGTATTCCCGTTTGTCCACCTCCATAAGGTATTGGGCCACTCCGCCCGCAAAGGCGCCTTTACTGCCCCCACCACTTATTACCAATGCTCTCATTCAGGTTCTATTTGGTTTATTTCCGAATTCTTGTATTTTGCGAAATTATAGCCACTTTCCCACCAATTGGTCATTTTTTCCTTGTCGAAGATCAAGGAGTTTGTAGTGAGTACCGTGGGGGTAAAATAAAAATTGATGATGGCATCGTTGTGGTTGGCCACGTATTTCCCTATACGGATGTTCTGGTGCTCGATACGGTCCAGCATAAAGGCGAACATATTGGTAAGCAGGGAAAAGGCATTTTTGGAAGGCATCCGGTTAAGATGGGTGATCTCGGTCTGAAGGATGATCGCATCCACAATGGTCGCCCCCCTTTTGATCGCTTCTTCAATGGGCACCATACTTCCCAGTCCCCCATCGGCGTATTCGCACCCATCTTTTTTCACCAAGGACATAAAAGGGGTATAATTACAGGATATCCAGACCCATTCACAGAATTCACCGTAGCTATATTCCTTAATGGATTTGTACTCCACTTGGTTGAGGGAAAGGTTGGAAACCGTGATCACAATATCCTTTGGCCCCTGTTGCAGCTCCCTGAATTCATCCTCGGTCAATGTTTTTTTGATCAACTCCAACAGATTAAGGCTTTCCCCAAATGTCTTACTGCCCCGATAAAAATTTTTGAGCACATTAAAATGGTTGATCCCAATAGTTTCCATTCCATATTTCTTATGGATGACAAAGGGACAATTGCTAAAGATGCTGTTCTGGTCCACATTTGTATAGACTTCCTTTATTTTTTCTATCTTGTCCAAGGCGAGATGCGAAATCAATAGACTTCCCGTAGAGGTTCCCAAAAAAAGTCCGTAGTTGTAATGCTGTTCTTCCAATAGGTATTGCGCAACCCCACCTGCAAAGGCACCTTTGCTCCCACCTCCGGAAATTACCATTGCCCTCATTCGTCCCTAAGTTTGTTGTTTAGATAACGTAGATCTGGGCCATTTAGTTCCTCCCGAAGCCGTATCAACCGTTTTTTATTACTGGCATTTTCCATAAAAGCATCCAATTGTGACCTTGCAAATTTTTGGAATTGCCAAGAATGGTGGGTACAGGCATTTACAAGGTTCAGCAGGGCCCTATCCGAAAAGCCCACTGTATCCCCAATATATTGAAAGGCCAACATGCGTACCTCAAATGGGTATTTGGGCGAGGTATAGTCCATCAATTCCCGATAGTGTTCCGCCTTTTTTCCTTCTTGATAATCCTTTGTGATCAACGCAAGGGTGAGCCATAACAACCGAACGTTCTTGTTGGGAAGTCCCTCTACCCCGTCCAGGGCGTCCAGATAGCCATGTCTTTCCAACAGGTAATGCACCCATAGTTTATATAGTAGCTGTTCTTGGGTAATGTAACTTTGGTCATCCAAGAGTTCGGTAAGCGGTATCCGCAGGCTGTCGGTCACTTTTTCCAAGGATTGGACGACTGCCTGCCGAACCTTAACATCCTCGTCCTGTAGGGCCTTCTTTAGGAAGTCCTCACTGAGGGACCTTCCATAATTATGGATGATCTCCCGTTTGGCTTCCATAGTGAGCCCTTCTTTCCAATATTTTGAAACGATCTCCCCTATCTTTCCATTACTGGTGATCAGTTCCCTTTGAAATTTAAAAAAAGTGGCCAGGGAATGCGATTGCCGACCCAAAATTTCATTGGCGGTCTCCATGGGGAATTCCGTTCCAATAAGCCATTTCTCCCTAAATGGAGCCATATTTTTCCCACTGGCCTTTTCCACTTCTTCCATAAAATCATTTACCGTGGCATTTTTGAACCTGAATTTTTGGAGGTAATTTTGGACCGCTGACCTAAAGGCATCATCCCCCACTAAATCCCGCAATACAAAAAGGGCCCAGGCCCCTTTTTCATAAAAGGTGGCACTTGAAGCCTTGGGATCCAGCAGTGATTCGCCCTGTCCTTTTTCTGAAAGTTGGTGCAATTGTTTGGCCGTACCGTACAAGTTCCAATAGAAGTGATCGAATCCAATTATTTCTTTTTCAGATAGATATGCATAATAAGTAGCGAAGCCTTCGTGCAACCAGTGGTTACTTGCATCGGTTTCTGTAACAAGGTTTCCGAACCATTGATGGGCCAGTTCATGGGCATGTACGTTTACATAATTTTTATCCACAAAAGCAATGGAATCCACGATATAGGCATCGGAGAAGATGGTGGTGCCCGTATTTTCCATACCTGCATATAAAAAATCCTTCACTGGAATTTGCTTGTAGTCCTGCCAAGGGTATGGCACCCCTATTTCGGATTCGAGAAAATCGAATATCCGTTGACTATGCCTATAAGTGGGCTCTACCATCAGACTGTCTTGCGGATAATAATACTGTTCCAAGGATATTCCAGAGGCAGACTCCATAGTTTGGAAACTGTAATTGCCCGCTGCGAAGGCGAGCAGATAACTGCTCATGGGCGATTCCATGTCAAAGGACCAGTAGACCACTCCTTCGTTTTCCTCAGTAGCCAACAGCTTTCCATTGGCCACCACCGTATACCCTTTGGCAAATCCTATTTTCAGGTCGAATACCAACTTATCGTTCATATCGTCCAAACTGGGGAGCCAATGGCTGGTATATTTCCCCTGACCCTGCGTCCACACCTGTGGGTTGCCGCCTTGCAGTTCCCAGTCCAAAAAATAAAGTGCTTGATCGGGATGTGCGGTATATTGTAGTTTTAGGATATAGGTCCTGTTGGGCCGAAAATTGTGATGGATTATGATATGATCATTGTCCACTGTGGAAGCTGTTCTTTTACCATTGAGCAGAACGCCGGAAATTTGCATTTCTTTTGCATCCAAAAAAATGGAATCCACTGGTTTTAGAATATCTATCGAATAGACCACAGTGCCTTCCACCTGTTTTTTTATGGGGTCCACTAAAATGTCCACCTTGGCATCTCTAAAATCCACTTTGTGCTGCTGTTGGCCCGTGAGCAGGACGGATACCATTAAAAAGAAGGGTAAAAAAAATCTATCCATACATGGTTTGTTGACAAAACCACTGCCAAAATAAGAAATTTGGTTTGTTGCAGTTGTATCATGGAACCACTATTTTAGTCGGATGAATGCCAATATCCTTCAGACCCCTATTGTATACCTAAAAGGTGTGGGGCCCAATAGGGCCGAAACACTACAGTCCGAACTGGGCGTACATACCTATCAGGACCTGCTGAACCTCTTCCCCAACCGGTACCTAGATCGGTCACGTTACCTCAAGGTCCGCGAGTTGGAACGCAATTCGTCGGAGGTTCAGATAGTGGGGAAGATCGTTCATCTAAAGGAGGTGGAACAAAAGAAAGGGAAAAGATTGGTGGCCACCTTTGTGGACGATACGGGACAAATGGAACTGGTGTGGTTCCGCGGACAGAAATGGATCAAGGAACATATTAAACTTAACCTGGCCTACGTAATCTTCGGAAGGACCAATTATTTTAACGGGTCCTTTTCCATGCCCCATCCCGAGATGGAGCTGCTCTCCGAGCATGAACAGGGCAGGGCCGTTGCCATGCAGCCCATTTATCCCTCCACCGAAAAATTGGCAAACAAAGGGATCACCAATAAGGTCGTCAACAAGTTGATCCAACAATTGTTTCTGGAGACCCAAGGAAGGTTTATGGAAACGCTTTCGGCGCCCTTGCGGGAAAAATTGGGGCTGCTCGATAAAAAAACGGCCATGTCCAACATCCATTTTCCTGGAAGCCATGAACTGCTGGCCAAGGCGCAATATCGGTTAAAGTTCGAGGAACTTTTTTATGTGCAGTTGCAATTGATCTTTAAAAAAATGCTTCGGAAGCAGAAAATAAAGGGATTCCCGTTTGATAAGGTAGGGTCGTTCTTCAACGAATTTTACGATAAACGGTTGCCCTTTCAGCTTACGGAAGCCCAAAAAAGGGTGGTCAAGGAAATAAGGGCCGACTTGGGCAGCAATGCCCAAATGAACCGTTTGCTGCAGGGCGATGTTGGCTCGGGGAAGACCATAGTAGCGCTAATGACCATGTTATTGGCCATAGACAACGGATTCCAGGCATGTTTGATGGCCCCCACGGAAATCTTGGCCAACCAACATTATACGGGAATAAGCGAACTCTTGGGAGATTTGGGCATAAACATGGCACTGCTAACGGGATCGGTAAAAAAATCGGCCAGAAGGACCATCCATGAACAATTGGAAAATGGCGAACTGCACATACTTGTCGGAACCCATGCCCTTTTGGAGGACAAGGTGCTCTTTAAGAACCTTGGGCTTGCCATTATAGATGAGCAGCATCGGTTCGGAGTGGCACAACGATCAAAGTTATGGCATAAAAACCAGATGCCCCCCCATATCCTGGTCATGACCGCTACCCCCATACCCCGTACATTGGCCATGAGCCTTTATGGAGATCTGGATATCTCGGTCATCGACGAACTGCCCCCTGGGAGGAAAGCGATCAAGACGGTACATCGATATGACAGCAATAGACTTAAGGTATTCGCTTTTATTAGGGAAGAGATAAAAAAAGGACGACAGGTCTATATCGTCTATCCATTGATACAGGAGTCGGAGGCGATGGACTATAAGGATCTGATGGATGGATATGAGAGCATGGTACGGGAATTTCCGCTGCCAGATTTCCAGATTTCGGTTGTTCATGGTCAGTTGAAAGCTGCGGAAAAGGATTATGAAATGGATCGATTTGTAAGGGGGATCACCAATATCATGGTGGCCACCACCGTTATCGAAGTGGGCGTTAACGTACCCAATGCCTCGGTGATGATCATTGAGAGCGCGGAGCGTTTCGGCCTATCGCAGTTGCACCAATTACGGGGAAGGGTCGGCCGCGGGGCCGAGCAGAGTTATTGCATCCTTATGACAGGCCATAAGCTTTCCCAAGAGGCAAAGACCCGTCTGGAAACCATGGTGGGTACGAACGACGGTTTTGAGATTGCCGAGGTGGACCTAAAATTAAGGGGGCCCGGGGATCTGATGGGCACCCAACAAAGCGGGGTGCTCAACCTAAAGATAGCCGATATCGTAAAGGACAATGATATCCTTAAGTCGGCCCGCTACCATGTCATGGAAATCCTTAGGGAAGACCCATTACTGGACAGGGAAGAAAACCGTATCATTAAGTTCACCTATGCACAGGTGGTAAAGTACAAGAATATTTGGAACTATATCAGTTGACCGGCACTTCCAACTACCCGATCGGGTGAAAAACAGGTTTTTACCTTTGTCGTAATTCCGCCCAAATCCACGATATCACTGGCCCCACCACAAAAAAATACAACAAATGAACAGGTTGGACATCGTAATTCAAACAGATGGCCATAGTCATTATGTGCGATATGTTAATTAAATTTGCCATCCGAACAAGGCCACCTAAAAAATAGTAAGGGAATTCGGGAGAAAGCCCCAAAACGTGGCCCGACAGACGAGGTCGTGGTCGCAACCCTCAAGAGGCACATGGCCGAAGACCATAAATAACATTTCGACGCACGTCCGTCTCCGGCGGGAGACCCATGACAGGCTCGGAGCATAATAAACCTCATTTAGTGAGTAAAAATTTACAGATGAAAAAGACATTGTTTGACAAAGTGTGGGATTCCCACGTGGTGAGAAAAATTGAAAATGGTCCGGACGTACTGTTCATCGATCGGCACATGATCCATGAGGTGACCAGTCCTGTAGCCTTTTTGGGCCTTAAGGGTAGGGGTATCGGTGTAAAACATCCCGAGCGTACCTTTGCCACTGCCGACCATAATACCCCCACCATAAACCAGCACTTGCCGGTAGCAGATCCCCTTTCCGCCAACCAGCTCCGTGCCCTGGAAGAAAACTCCCGGGAACATGGAATTTCCTACTGGGGGCTTGGCCATGAAAAAAATGGGATCGTACACGTAGTGGGTCCCGAATACGGCATTACACAACCGGGTGCCACCATTGTATGTGGGGACTCACATACATCCACCCACGGGGCCTTTGGGGCCATTGCCTTTGGAATCGGTACCTCCGAGGTGGAAATGGTACTCGCTACCCAATGCATTATGCAGGCGAAGGCCAAAAGTATGCGGATCACCATTGAAGGGGAGCTCAGCAAAGGTGTTACGCCCAAGGATGTTGCCCTCTACATCATTTCACAGCTCACTACTTCCGGGGCCACCGGTTATTTTGTGGAATATGCAGGGGATGTTTTTAAGAATATGAGTATGGAGGGCAGGATGACCGTCTGCAATCTCAGTATTGAAATGGGAGCCAGAGGTGGCATGATCGCTCCCGACGAAAAAACTTTTGACTATGTAGAAGGAAGGGAATTCACCCCAAAAGGGGCCGATTGGGATAAGGCCATGGCCTATTGGAAGACCCTGTTTACCGATGAAGGGGCCATATTTGACAAGGAGGTGGTCTTTAAAGGGTCGGATATCGAACCCATGATCACCTATGGTACCAATCCTGGGATGGGAATTGGCATCTCAAGGGACATCCCCAATGCGGAAGCAGTGGAAGGGGGCGTGGCCACCTATAAAAAATCCCTTCAGTATATGGCATTTGGCGAGGGGGATACCATGATAGGCAAACCGATCGACTTTGTTTTCCTTGGAAGTTGTACCAATGGTCGTATCGAAGATTTTAGGGCCTTTGCCTCCATCGTCAAGGGAAGGAAAAAAGCGGATAACGTGACGGCTTGGCTGGTACCGGGATCCCACAAGGTGGAAAAGGCCATTAAAGAGGAGGGTATCCTGGATATACTGACCGAATCGGGCTTTGAACTAAGGGAGCCGGGATGTTCCGCCTGCCTTGCGATGAACGATGATAAGGTTCCCGCGGGCAAGTATGCGGTGAGCACCTCCAACAGAAACTTTGAAGGAAGGCAAGGACCCGGTTCCAGGACCTTACTTGCCAGTCCGTTGGTGGCCGCGGCCGCGGCCGTAACGGGAAAGGTGACCGATCCAAGGGAATTGTTTTAAGAATACAACCACAAAAAAAGAAAAATGGCTTACGATAAATTTGACATACTCAGAAGTACAGCGGTACCACTTCCCATAGAGAACGTGGACACCGATCAGATAATCCCGGCACGTTTCCTAAAAGCTACCGAAAGGACAGGGTTTGGGGACAATCTCTTCAGGGACTGGCGCTATCATCCCGACGGGTCCCCTAAAGAGGATTTTGTACTGAACCAGTCCAAATACTCCGGACGGATATTGGTGGGCGGAAAAAATTTCGGTTCCGGATCTTCTAGGGAGCACGCGGCTTGGGCCGTATATGATTATGGCTTCCGGGCCGTGGTGTCCAGCTTTTTTGCCGACATCTTCAGGAACAACTGTCTAAATGTGGGGGTACTTCCGGTTCAGGTGAGCGCCGCCTTTTTGGAAGATATTTTTACCGCCGTGGAAGAGGACCCCAAAACCCTATTGGAAATCGATCTGGAACAACAGCGCATCACCCTGCTATCGACCGGAAAATGGGAACCTTTCGACATCAATGTCTATAAAAAGGGCAATATGCTGAACGGTTTTGACGATATCGATTACCTCCTGAACATGAAGGGCGAGATCACCGAGTTCTCCAGAGACCTTCCTTTGTAAAAAGGATAAACCTTAACCGAATTTGGGCCCATCTGGTAAAACCAATTTTCCAGATAGTGTCCGATCCAAATTTTATGGGTACCTGATGAAAAAAAGAAAAATTGAAATAATGGATACCACCCTAAGGGATGGGGAGCAGACTTCCGGGGTTTCATTTTCAGTTTCCGAAAAGTTGACCTTGGCCAAACTTTTATTGGAAGAACTACAGGTAGACCGTATTGAGGTGGCTTCGGCCAGGGTTTCGGATGGGGAACTGCTAGCCGTACAACAGATTACGAAGTGGGCCGCGGAGAAATCCTTCCTGGACCGTGTTGAGGTACTTACCTTTGTGGACAAAGGGGTTTCCCTTGAATGGATGATCGATGCGGGGGCAAAGGTGCAGAACCTGCTTACCAAGGGCTCCCTTAACCATCTTACCCACCAATTGAAAAAATCGCCCGAGCAGCATTTTTTGGAAATTTCTGAAAGCATAGCAACGGCGCTCGAAAAGGGCATACAGACCAATGTATATCTGGAGGATTGGAGCAATGGCATGCGCAATTCCCCCGAATATGTCTTTAAATACCTTGATTTTTTGGCCGACCAGCCCGTTAAAAGGGTCATGCTACCAGATACCTTGGGCGTGCTTACGCATACCGAAACCTATAGTTTTATATCACGGATAGTCAGTAGGTACCCTAAAATACATTTTGATTTCCATGGCCACAACGATTATGACCTGAGCGTTGCCAACGTAATGGAGGCCCTGCGGGGCGGCTGCCACGGGCTGCACCTTACCGTAAACGGAATGGGAGAACGTGCGGGAAATGCACCAATGGCAAGCGTGGTGGCCGTGATAAACGACTTTATGCCCGATATCGCCATTTCGGTAAAGGAACCCTCCCTTTACAAAGTAAGCAAACTGGTTTCTGCCTTTACCGGTTTTGGGATTCCGGCCAACAAACCTATTGTTGGGGATAACGTATTCACTCAAACCGCTGGAATCCATGCAGATGGAGACAGCAAGAAAAACTTATACTTTAACGATCTTTTGCCCGAAAGATTTGGAAGGAAACGCCGCTATGCGCTGGGAAAAACATCGGGCAAGGCCAATATCCAGAAGAATTTGCAGGAATTGGGACTTACGTTAAACGATGAGGAACTGAAGAAGGTCACCCAAAGGATCATTGAACTTGGCGATAAAAAGGAGCGGGTAACCAAAGAGGATCTTCCCTATATTATTTCGGACGTTCTGGACAGCGAGTCCCTCCAGCAGAAAGTCTTTGTAAAATCCTATGTACTTACACATTCCAAGGGACTAAAACCTTCCACGACACTTAATGTCGAAATAAATGGGGAAGCCCATGAGGAGCATTCCCAGGGCGATGGGCAGTTCGATGCTTTTATGAACGCCCTTCGAAAGGTATACCGAGCAAAAAAGATGGGACTTCCCAACCTGATCGATTATGCCGTTAGGATCCCTCCCGGCAGTAATTCAGATGCCCTTTGCGAGACTTCCATCACTTGGGAACACGATGGAAGGGAATTTACCACTAGGGGACTGGATTCCGATCAGACCGTTTCGGCCATCAAGGCCACCGAAAAAATGTTGAACATTATTTAAACCGTTCCGACCTGTGGGTCGGCATAAAACCAAATTATTCAGATGAAATTAAATATCGCCCTTTTGGCCGGAGATGGAATTGGCCCGGAAGTAATGGATCAAGCCGTTAAAGTATGTAATGCCATAGCCCAAAAATACCAGCACCAGATCCATTGGACGCCCGCGCTTACAGGAGCGGCAGCCATAGATGATTGTGGGGATCCCTATCCCGATAGCACCCATGCCATCTGTGAAGCCGCAGATGCGGTATTGTTCGGGGCCATTGGGCATCCGAAATATGACAACGATCCCTCGGCAAAGGTCCGTCCGGAACAAGGTCTGCTTAAAATGCGCCAGAAACTGGGACTTTTCGCCAATGTACGCCCCACTTTTACCTTTCCTTCCCTGATCGATAAATCGCCTTTAAAAAGGGAGCGGATCGAAGGAACGGACATCGTTATCCTTCGGGAACTTACCAGTGGGATCTATTTTGGCGAAAGGGGCCGTTTGGACAATGGCGATACGGCATTCGACACCTGTACCTATAAAAGGCACGAGGTACAGCGCCTTGCCAGAAAAGGCTTTGAACTGGCCATGACAAGGTCCAAAAAATTGTGCTGTGTGGACAAGGCCAATGTATTGGAGACCTCCCGTTTGTGGAGGGAAACCGTTCAAGCAATGGAGAAAGAATATCCGGAGGTGACCGTTTCCTATGAATTCGTGGATGCTGTGGCGATGCGTTTGGTACAGTGGCCCAACTCCTATGATGTATTGATCACGGAAAACCTGTTCGGCGACATCCTTACGGACGAAGCTTCCGTAATTTCCGGTTCCATGGGGTTGATGCCCTCCGCCTCCATAGGCACCGAGAACAGGTTGTACGAGCCCATTCACGGATCGTATCCGCAAGCCGCAGGAAAGGACATTGCCAATCCGTTGGCGACCGTACTTTCGGCCGCAATGATGTTCGAGGATTTCGACTTGGTGGAAGAAGCAAAGGCTATAAGGGAGGTCGTGAACAAATCCCTACTTGAAGGATATGTTACCGAAGATCTTGCCGAAAATGGGAAATCCCATAAAACCAGTGAAGTGGGCGATTGGCTTGCCAAACACATCTGATCGCACTTTTTTTTACGGAACGGCCCCCTTACAAACTAGGTTCGTAAGGGGGCCGTTACTTTATTTATATATGGTCACGAACAATTGTTATAGGCCATATTCCTTTTGGCTTCCTTGGCCCTTCGTTCCCTTCTTGCAAAGATAATGGCCACGGCGATCACAATACCTGAACTCGCCAAAGCGGCGCCCACAAAACTGGAAGAGGTAAAGCCATATCCCATGGCTATCGGCAATCCGGCCAAATAGGCACCGGAAGCGTTCCCCATATTAAAGGCACTTTGGTTCATGGACGAGCCCAACATTTCCGAACCTTTGGATGCATTGATAATGGCCATTTGCAAAGGGGTGGACACACTGAACGCAATGATCCCGATCACAAAGGTCATGACCAAAACGGCCACTGGATCATGGGCCACAAAGGCGTTGGTGAGCAGTACCCCGACCATCATCAGCAGACTGACAACTATGGCCCGCATGGGCGCCAACTTTTCGGCCATCTTGGCTCCCAAAAAATTTCCAATGACCATCCCAAGACCGGCCAATATCATGGCATAGCCCACGACATTCTGCGGATGTCCAGCAACGTCGGTAATCAAAGGGGCTATATAACTGTACCATGCGAAAAACCCACCGGTACCCACGGTGGTGAGAATGATCAGGACCCACAGTTCCATACGCTTGAACACCTTTACATCCTCCTTAAAGCCCTCCGTGGAGGATTTGGACAACTTGGGCATCCAAAAATAGATACTGCCCAAGGTAATTATACCCACAAAGCCGACCAGTATAAAAGATAGGTTCCAGTTAAAATGATGCCCGAAATAGGTCCCAATGGGAACGCCTATCACGTTGGCTATGGTGAGCCCCGCAAACATGGTTGCTATGCCCTGGGCCGATTTCCCCGGTCTGGAAAGCTTTCCTGCCACTACGGCACCAATGCCAAAAAAGGCCCCGTGGGGCAATCCGGAAAGAAACCGGGCCACCAATAAGGTGCCGTAACTATTGGCGAATGCCGATAGGGTATTGAAGACCGTAAACCATATCATTAGGTACAATAGGACCTTATGGGCCGGCATCTTGCCACCTATCCCGGTCAACAATGGCGCTCCCACCACTACCCCTAAAGCGTAGGCGGCTATGAAGTGTCCCGCTTCCGGAATGGTAATCGACAGTGCGGATGCCACATCCGGTAGAATTCCCATGATCACAAATTCTGTCATCCCTATTCCAAAACCCCCGATCGCTAGGGCCATGAGGGCTTTTTTATTTGATGGCTGTAAAATCATATTTTCCATTTGTTTTTCCACTGGGTGGAATTTCTTTATTTCCGACGTCCCGTGTCGGAGGGTATTGGGGAGCGATCTTGTATTTGCTTTCAGCTATTGGACTTTACAAAACCCCTCTCGGACCGCCCCCATATTCCTGCTCGGCAAAATTACCAATAAACAATTGCCCAAACCTATAGTTTTTTAACCCTTTTATGTCCATTTATGCCCTTGCCGGAATCTGTTGCCCCTAAAAACATATATCCCCATGGCCCTCAGCGGGCCATGGGGATAAGGTGTTGCAAAGTGCTCTCTATAAAATATAATCCGTACTGATAAAATTGGATAACCGTGATTCCAATAATTTTTCTAGGATGCCGTTGTTCAGCTCATTGTCCTTGGAAGCCACAAAGGTCCGTATGGAAAAGGAACGAAGCGCATCGTGCACGCTAAGCGTTGCCTGGGCGGAATCTTTTCGGCCCGTAAAAGGGTACACATCAGGGCCCCTTTGACAGGAACTGTTCAGGTTTACGCGGCAGACCAGGTTAACAAGAGTATCGATCAAAGGTGCCAGGGCGTATACATCCTTGCCGAACAAACTGACCTGTTGTCCATAGTTTGATTCGGCCATATCGTCCAAGGGTTCCTCTATATCCTTAAAGGCCAGTATGGGGATGATCGGTCCGAACTGTTCTTCCTGATACACCCGCATTTCTTTGGTAACGGGATACAGCACGGCCGGCCAGATATAGTTCTCGGTGCGCTGCCCCCCTTTTTTATTGAGGATCTTAGCGCCTTTTGCCACAGCGTCATCTATGAGCTCTTGTATGTAATCCGGTTTTCCAGGTTCTGGCAAGGGGGTCAGTTTTACGCCACTTTCCCATGGGTTGCCAAACTTAAGGGCATCCACTTGGGCCGCAAAGCGCTTATTGAACTCGGCAGTAATCTCCTCGTGCACATACACCACCTTCAGAGCGGTACAGCGCTGTCCATTGAACGATAGGGTTCCCGCGATACATTCATCAATGGTAAGATCCAAATCGGCATCCGGAAGTACAATGGCGGGGTTTTTTGCCTCCAATCCAAGAACCAATCGCAACCTATTGCTCTTGGGATGCTGTTCCTGTAGGGCATTGGCCGATTTACTGTTCCCTATTAGGGCAAGCACGTCCACTTTGCCCGATTTCATAATGGGGCTGGCCACTGCCCTGCCCCTTCCAAAAACAATGTTCACTACTCCTTTGGGAAAGGACGATCTAAAAGCTTCCAACAGGGGAGTGATCAAGAGCACCCCATGCTTGGCCGGTTTGAATACAGTGGTATTGCCCATGATTATGGCAGGGATCAACAGTGCAAAAGTTTCGTTCAACGGATAGTTGTATGGTCCCAAACAGAGGACCACTCCCAAAGGTCCCCTTCGGATATGTGCATATACCCCATCGTTCTTCTGGAATTTGGCCGCGTCCCTATCCAGCTGTTTATAATCTTCCAAGGTATCATAGATATATTCAACGGTTCGGTCGAATTCCTTTTGGGAATCGGGAAGCGATTTCCCAATTTCCCACATCAGCAATTTGACGATCTCCTCCCGTTTCCCTTCCATTTTTTTGACGAAGTTCTGCATACATTCTATACGGTCGCCCACTCTCATGGTGGGCCAAACGCCCTGTCCCTGATTGTAGGCCTTTAAAGCGCCGTTAAGGGCGTCCAGAGCCGCTTCCTCCCCCATATCCGGTATACTTCCCAATAATGTGGGGGAATATGTGTCTGTGGATGAGATAGTGGAATAGACCTCTGTTGTAGTGCCTTCCCACTGTTTTAATTCACCATCGGCCAAATAGGTCCTTTGGTGGATGGGTTCTAAAATCTGATAGTCCTTAGGTATGTCGGTCATGGTGTTCATATGGTTTTCCCGTTAAAAAAGTGGGTTCAAGTATTTATTTTACCCATTACAAAGTTACGAAAACTGATATCAAAATAAGGAAGGCTTCCATAAGATATTACTATCAGGACAGGACAATCACCTATAACGGAAAGCTTCCCTTCACATCAGATCAGGTATTGGAAAAGATCTGGTTTATCGTTGAGATAGTCGCCAAAAAAGTTCTTTTCCTTCATTCTTGCCATCAAAGGTGCCAGGTCATCGGGACTTTTCAGCTCCACCCCTACTATTGCCGGGGCATTTTCCTTACTTGATTTCTTTGAATATTCGAAGTGTGTGATATCATCGTCCGGTCCCAATATTTCCACGACAAACTCCCGTAGGGCACCTGGGCGTTGGGGGAAACGGATGATAAAATAATGTTTGAGTTTGGCATATAATAGGGCCCTTTCCTTAATTTCGGGCGTTCTGGTGATATCATTGTTACTACCGCTGACGATGCACACAACGTTCCTGCCCTTAATTTCTTCCCTAAACAGGTCCATGGCCGAAATGGTCAGGGCACCGGCGGGCTCCACCACGATGGCATCACGGTTGTACAGGTCCAAAATGGTCTGACAAACTTTCCCCTCGGGGATGGTGACCATGGCGTGTAAATGGTGGCGGCAAATTTCAAAGGTCAAGTCCCCCACCCGTTGGACCGCTGCCCCGTCTATAAATTTGTCGATCTGCTGCAGTTCCGTATTGACGCCATTTTCCATGGATGTTTTCATGGAAGGCGCCCCTTCGGGCTCTACGCCTATTATTTTGGTATTTGGGGATAGCGCGCTAAAGACCCCTATTAGGCCCGAAGCCAGTCCCCCGCCTCCGATGGCCACAAAAAGGTAATCGATGGGTCGATCCGTCTGATCCAAAAGCTCCAATCCGACTGTTCCCTGTCCTTCAATGGTCTTGGGGTCATCAAAGGGATGCACATAGGTCCTCCCCTGTTCGCTACAGACCTTTTTGGCAGCTTTGGAGGCATCATCAAAGGTATCCCCTTCCAATATGACCGTTACCCACTCGCCACCGAACATTTTGGTCTGTTCCACCTTTTGTTTGGGCGTTACCGAGGGCATATATACCGTTCCGTTTATTTGCAGATGGTGACATGCAAAAGCCACTCCCTGGGCGTGGTTTCCGGCACTGGCGCAGACCACCCCTTTTGTCCTTTCCTGAATTGAAAGGGAAGATATCTTATTAAAGGCCCCACGTATCTTATACGATCTAACACGATGTAGGTCCTCACGTTTAAGGAGGATGTTGGCCCCATATTGTTTGGAATACCGGATACTATGTGTAAGAGGGGTCACCTCGGCCACTTGGCGGATGACCGCGGCCGCCTTTTTGATATCTTCTAGTCTTGGGAAATACGAAGTCATTTACAAATACTATATTACGTCGACCTAAAGAGGCCAAATTCCATTAACAGCCACGGAACAGGATCGCCGGGCACAGCGCGAAAAACCAAAAAACATTTCAACCTCGGCCCATTAAATCCCGCTAAGTGCATAAATCAAATACAGTCGGTTTCCTGATCGTTATGTCAAGAAGCCGACTGCACTATATACTACCTTTAATATGGCCTATACGATAGGTTTCATCGCGGTCATGGAAGCGCGCAAACGATTTCCCACAATTTCCACGGGGTGTGTCCTAAGCGCTTTGTTGACGGCGATCAACTTGGCATTGTCCACTCCATTGCCTTTACCGTCGGCATATTTTTTACCGATCACGTCCGTATCGATCTTTTTCATAAAGTCGGACAAAAGCGGTTTACACGCATGGTCGAACAGATAACATCCATATTCCGCCGTATCCGAGATTACCCTGTTCATCTCGAACAATTTCTTTCTGGCAATCGTATTGGCTATCAGGGGCGTTTCATGCAATGACTCATAATAGGCCGATTCCGCAATGATTCCTGAAGCGGTCATGGATTCGAACGCAAGTTCCACCCCGGCCCTTACCATGGCCACCATCAATACGCCGTGGTCATAATATTCCTGCTCTGAAATGCTGACATTGGCGGCCGCTGTTTTTTCGAAAGCGGTATTTTCCGTCTCGGCCCTCCATCCCAACAGGTTTTTATCATCATTGGCCCAATCTTCCATCATGGTTTTGGAAAAGTGTCCGCTCATAATATCGTCCATATGTTTTTGGAACAAGGGGCGCATGATATCCTTTAGTTCTTCCGACAGTTCAAAAGCCTTTATTTTTGCTGGGTTGGACAGTCGGTCCATCATATTGGTTATCCCCCCATATTTCAATCCTTCGGTAACGGTTTCCCACCCATACTGTATCAATTTTGAGGCATAACCAGGTTCGATGCCCTTTTCGATCATCTTGTCGAAACAAAGGATCGATCCCGTTTGCAACAGGCCACAAAGTATGGTCTGTTCGCCCATAAGGTCGGATTTTACCTCTGCCACAAAAGAGGATTCCAAGACACCGGCCTTGTGCCCACCGGTGCCCACAGCATAGGCCTTGGCCTGTGCCAACCCTTTGCCCTCAGGGTCATTGTTGGGGTGTACGGCGATCAGGGTAGGTACACCAAAACCCCTTTTATATTCTTCCCTTACCTCCGACCCGGGACATTTTGGTGCCACCATGATCACGGTAAGATCTTCCCTTATCTGCATTCCTTCCTCCACAATATTGAAGCCATGGGAATAGGAAAGGGTCGCCCCTTTCTTCATCAAGGGCATAATGGTGGAAACCACACTGGTATGTTGCTTATCGGGGGTGAGGTTGATCACCACGTCGGCTGTGGGCACCAATTCCTCGTACGTACCCACGTTAAATCCGTTTTCCTTGGCATTTTTATAGGATTGTCGACCCTCCTTGATAGCCGCTTCCCTAAGTGTATAGGAAATGTCCAGTCCGGAGTCCCGCATATTCAATCCTTGGTTCAAACCTTGGGCGCCACAGCCCACAATCACTATTTTCTTTCCTTTTAGGGCATCCACACCATCGGAAAACTCCGTGGATTCCATAAACCTACATTTTCCCAACTGGGTCAACTGCTCCCTTAATGATAGCGTATTAAAATAATTTGTCATTTTTTAAATTCTTTTTTAATGGGTGATATTAATTGGTTACTGATTGAAACTGTTCCAAAAGTGCAGAGATCTGCATTTCAGATTTACTGACGGCAATCCTGCCAGACCGTACAAATTGCATTATACCGAAAGGTTTGATACTGTTGTACATTTCGTCTATTTCCGAACGTCTGCCAGATTTGGCCAAAACAAAGAACTCCCTGCCCACGGTCACGATCTGTGAATTGCTCTCCTTGATGATGTTTTGGATCTGCCGTTCATCGAACAACAGATGGGAGGATATTTTGAACAGGGCCGATTCTTGATAAATGGTCTCGTCATCGGTGTGATAAAAGGCCTTGATCACCTCTATCTGCTTCTCGATCTGCCCCACGATCTTCCTTGCCCACAAATCCGTGGTATAGACCACTACCGTAAATTTTGATACATTGTCAATTTCTGATTTTGAGACATTTAAACTCTCTATATTAATGTGTCGCTTTAAAAAAATACCAGAGATCCTGTTCAATAATCCCACATTGTTTTCGGAGTATACCGATATGGTAAACCATTCTTTTTCCATGCCAATTATATAAAACCTTGTACAAGGTTGATTAAACTCATTAAAATTTTCTGGTTGCCAAGATCACGCCTGTCGACCAGTTCATTTTGGTAATGCAAAAATCTTCCCTAAACTCGAGATAGGAAATCAGTTCTGCCACATTGTTCCCATGTCCGGTCGGCCAGTTGGGCTGTTCGGCCATATCGTCAATCACATAAAAACCCCCTATTTTCACCAGTTCCAACATCTTTTCAAGAAGGCTGTACTTCCCTGGCCAAGCATCCGCAAAGACCAGATCGAACGGGCTTCCTTTGTAGTCACCTATCCAAGCATTGCCGTCGGTACAGACAAACTCCAATCGTGGATCCCCGTTAAAATATTCCTGTGCTATCCCAATCAGGCCTGGGTCGTTATCTACCGTAATAAGCTTGGAATGCCTATCCATACCGTCCACCATCCAAGATAGGGCAAGTCCGGTACCGGTCCCCATTTCCAAGAACTTCCCATTGGGCTTGGAGGCGATCAGGGTCTTTAACAAGGAGCCCGTATAAATATCGGAGGGCATGTTAAACCCAATTTCTTGGGACCTTCGCCAAATTTCGGGATGGATCACGGGGATATCCTTGATGCTCGTATCGTTCATGAGGGCCGGGCCTTACTTTAACCGTATGTCGGATACCGAGGCACCTGTTGGGATCATCGGGAATACATTGTCCTCCTGCTCCACCTTCACCTCCAAGAAGTATGCCTCCTTGGAAGCCATCATTTCGGAAACGGCCTCCCTAAGATCCTCCCTCTGTACCACTCTCCGTGCTTTAATATGATATCCTTCGGCGATCTTTACAAAATCGGGATTGGTCATTACGGTGGAAGCATATCTTTTTTCAAAGAACAGTTCCTGCCATTGCCGCACCATTCCCAAATGTTCGTTGTTGAGCACCACAATTTTTACCGGGGTCTTGTTCTGAAAGATCGTCCCCAGTTCCTGAATGGTCATTTGGTAGCCCCCATCCCCGATTATTGCCACTACTTCCCGCTCCATAGCGCCCATTTTGGCGCCAATGGCGGCAGGAAGGGCAAATCCCATGGTTCCCAATCCCCCAGAGGTGATATTGCTTTTTGTGCGACTGAACTTGGCATACCTGCACGCGATCATCTGGTGTTGGCCGACATCGGAAACGATGACGGAATCATTGCTGCCCGCCCTATTGATCTCTTCCATCACCTCTCCCATGGTAAGTCCCGGTTTGGTGGGATGAATATCGTTCTTGATCACGTTCTCGAACTCCACTTTATGTTTCTCCTTAAACTCTGCATGCCATGCTTCATGGCTGTTGGCTTCGATCAGGGGCAGTAAAAGGTCCAAACTTTCCCTCGCATTGCCCAATACCCCTATGTCCGCCCTTACATTTTTATTGATCTCGGCAGGGTCTATCTCGAAATGGATGACCTTTGCCTGTTTGGCATAGGTTTCCAGGTTTCCGGTAACCCTGTCGTCAAACCGCATTCCAATGGCCACCAATACGTCACATTCGTTGGTAAGCACGTTGGGACCATAATTGCCGTGCATGCCTACCATTCCGACATTTAGGGGGTGGTCGGTATCCATGGCGGAAAGCCCCAAAATGGTCCATGCCGCAGGAATCCCCGCCTTCTCCACCAAGGCCTTTAACTGTGCCTCGGCTTTGCCCAAAATGACCCCTTGGCCAAAAATGATATAGGGTTTTTTGGCCCCATTGATCAACGTGGCCGCAGCTTTGATCGATTCCATATCGGGTTTGGGCGATGGATTATAGCTCCTTACCCCCGTACAGGGCTCATAGCTGAATTCGAATGTATCGATCTGTGCATTTTTGGTGATGTCCACCAAAACGGGACCAGGGCGTCCCGACCTTGCTATATAAAATGCCTTGGCCAAGATCTTGGGGATCTCGGAAGCCTGTGTCACCTGATAGTTCCATTTGGTTACAGGGGTTGAAATGCCGATAATATCGGTTTCCTGAAAGGCGTCCGAACCCAAAAGGTGACGGGCCACCTGTCCGGTAATGCAGACCATTGGGGTGGAGTCTATCTGGGCATCCGCCAATCCAGTGACCAGGTTGGTCGCGCCCGGACCGGAAGTGGCCATGGCCACACCTACCTTACCGGATACCCTTGCATATCCCTGTGCAGCATGGGTAGCACCTTGTTCGTGCCGGGTAAGGATATGGGCAAGTTTGTCCTGAAACTTATAAAGTTCATCGTAGACGGGCATAATGGCCCCGCCCGGATACCCATAAATAAGGTCTACACCTTCGGCCAACAAACAATGTATAATGGCTTCGGCACCGCTTATTTTGATGGCGGCCTGCTTTTGTTCTGTTCTTTTCTTTTCTTTTACTGTTTCCATAACCCTAAAGATTTGCTAGGTAAAGGGATCTGTCGGTAATTATTGCCAACAAAATCGATGATATATATTACAAGGATAGCCCTTGACTTCATTTAAATTTAAAATTCGTCCGTAACACAGCCTTTGGATGCCGATGATACGGTCTTTGCATATTTATAAAGGACCCCACGTTGGAACTTTAGTTGGGGCGCTGTCCACTTTGCCCTCCTATTTTGGAGTTCCGTTTCTGAAATTTCAATATCAATGGTATTGTTTACTGCATCAATGGTGATAATATCGCCATTTTGCACCAAGGCGATGTTTCCGCCATCCTGTGCTTCTGGAGCTACGTGCCCGACCACAAAACCATGAGATCCGCCCGAAAAGCGACCATCGGTTATCAGAGCGACATCTTTTCCCAGTCCCGCTCCCATAATGGAAGAGGTGGGTTTTAACATTTCCGGCATTCCCGGTCCCCCTTTGGGCCCTTCGTACCGAATGATCACCACGTCACCTTTCTTGACCTTGCCGTTTTTAATTCCCTGGTTTACGGCATCTTCCCCATCAAAGACATTGGCCGTGCCCTTAAAGTAAAGGCCTTCCTTTCCCGTAATTTTGGCAACGGCCCCTTCTGTGGCCAAGTTTCCAAAGAGAATGCGGATATGCCCCGTTTCCTTTATAGGTTTCGCCAACGTACTTATAATGTCCTGCCCTTCCTTTAAATGAGGTACATCCTTTAGGTTCTCGGCCAAGGTATTTCCCGTTACCGTTAGGCAGTCGCCATGGAGCATATTGTTGTCCAACATATATTTCAATACCCCTGGAATGCCCCCTACGGCATGTAATTCCTCCATGGAATATCTTCCACTGGGTTTCAAATCTGCCAATAGCGGTGTATTGTCACTAATTCTTTTGAAATCCTCCAAGGTAAATTCGATCTTGGCCGCCTTTGCAATGGCCAAAAAGTGAAGAACCGCATTGGTGGATCCTCCCAGGACGGTTACCAGCCTAAAGGCATTTTCCAAAGATTTTTTGCTGACGATATCGGAAGGTTTGATGTCCCTTTCCAACAAGAGTCGTAATGCCTCCCCTGCCTTTATGGATTCCTGTTCCTTTAATTTTCCATCGCTAATCGCCGGATTGGAAGAATTGAAGGGTAGCGACATGCCCAAAGCCTCTATGGCCGAAGCCATTGTATTTGCGGTATACATTCCACCACAGGCCCCTGCCCCGGGACAGGCTTTATGGATCACTTCCTTAAATTCAGTCTCATCGATGGTTCCCGCCACTTTTTGACCATAGGCCTCGAAGGCGGAAATTATATCCAATTTTTTTCCATTGTGACAGCCCGAGGCAATGGTACCGCCATACACCAAAATGGAAGGCCTGTCCAATCGCAACATGGCCATTAAGGCGCCGGGCATATTTTTATCGCAGCCCACCACAGTAATCAGCCCATCATAGCTCATCCCTTCCACTACCGTTTCCATGGAATCCGCTATAAGGTCCCTGGAAGGCAGGGAATAGCGCATGCCCGGTGTACCGTTTGATATGCCATCACTAATGCCGATCGTATTAAATATCAATCCGATCAATCCCGCATTTTCGGTACCTTTTTTAATATAGGTGGCCAAATCATTAAGATGCATGTTACACGGATTCCCCTCGTAACCCGTACTGCCAATGCCTATCAAAGGTTTTTTCAGATCTTCATCCGTTAAACCGATGGCATGCAGCATGGCCTGGGCGGCCGGCAATGTGGGATCCTGTGTTACGGTCTTACTGTATTTGTTAAGTTCCATTAAAGTTTTTATTTCAATTCTTGGTTTGTATCGACTCCCAAAGATAAATCTTTCATGAACGATAGCTTTATAACAATGGGGCATGGTTTAAATTCAATATCCAGATTATAGTTTTAATATAATGATTGTCAATATGTTAAAATCATTATCCATATCATATTCAGTATATTTATAATCCCTATTGACTACATTTTATAGTCCTTAATTGGCAAGTATACAGGGAAGGAAATGTTCCCGGTGATGTGCGCCGATCTAAAAACCGCTGATCTACGCCGATCGTATGTTCTGCGGTAATCTACGCGACCGATCTGCAAGAATCTACGGGGAAAGAAAATGGTCCTACTGATGTGCCGATCTCTGCCCGACCAATCTGCGAGAATATGCGGGGAAAGAAAATGGTC
>TARA_R110002020_G_scaffold20151_3_pt1 | contig 29466 bp, 38 predicted proteins | sample TARA_R110002020 | Tara Oceans TARA_R110002020 (sample SAMEA4396489) | marine metagenome | biome: Westerlies Biome; feature: [MES] marine water layer (ENVO:01000295) within the mesopelagic zone...; material: water (ENVO:00002006), including particulate matter (ENVO:01000060) such...
TGGCTTATCGGTCTGGCTTTACTTTGGATTAACTGAAAGACTAACGTTTCTTGAACACCAAATGGAAATGCTCACAATCGAAGTTGAGGAAAATGATACATGGATAGATGAGTGGCAACCACCAAAATCTGTAAGTGAAAGTATTGTTCGCATGAGAGATATTGAAATTCAATTAAAATTATTGGAACAAAAAGTTACATTATATACTGAAGATGTAATAGTGGAGTAAATAATGTATGAATATAAAATAAAAGAAATTGTTAAGGTTGTTGATGGTGATACAATAGATGTTATCATCGATCTTGGATTTGATCTTAGTAAAAAAGAAAGATGTAGAGTTGCTGGAATAGACACTCCAGAAAGTCGAACAAGTGATAAAAATGAAAAAATATTCGGAATAGAAGCAAAAGAGCATTTAGAAGAAAAATTAAAAAAAGCTAAAATTCTTGTAATTCAAACAGAGAAAGATGGAAAATATGGAAGAATGCTTGGTTGGATTTATGCTGATGGCTCTCCTGTTTCTATCAATCAATTAATGATCGATGAAGGATATGCTTGGATTTATGATGGTGGTAAAAAAGAAAAAGACTTTGATGAATTAATTGCAAAAAGACACGAAGGAGTTGAAATATGATAGCAAATTTAATTTCTCCTATTGCTTCTCTCGCAGGAACTTATTTACAAGGTCGTGTTGACAAAGCAAAAGCAGAAACAGATGTGAAAGTTGCTCGTGCAAAAGCAGAAGCAAAAGTTTACGAAACTGAAGCAACATCTGGAATGCTTATGGAGCAGAACCTTACAAATCAAATGGCAGGATCATGGAAAGATGAATTTTGGACTATTATATTTGGTGGAGTTCTTGTTTGTTGTTTTATGCCTTGGACTCAGCCATATGTTAAAGAAGGTTTTATATTTTTAGATGAACATTGTCCAGATTGGTTTCAAACTTGTTTGTATATTTGCATCGGAAGTTCATTTGGATATAGATTCGGAAAACAAGGATTACAAGTTATTAATAAAAGGAATAGCAAATGAATATAAATCAATTAAGAGAAGAAATTGCTGTAGATGAAGGTGTTAAATTAAAAAGTTATCATGATCATTTAGGTTTAAAAACTGTAGGAATAGGTCATTTGTGTCGTGAAGGTGAGCCAGAATATGAAGAACCTTTAGGAACTTACATATCAGAAGAAAGGTGCAATGAATTATTTAAAGAAGATATTGAAATAACAATTTTAGAATGCCACAAACTTTATGAAAATTTCGATGATTTGCCAGAAGAAGCACAAAGGATAATTGCAAATATGATGTTTAATATGGGCAGACCAAGATTAAGTAAATTTAAAGGAATGAAAGCTGGTGTTGATGATGAAGATTGGAATCGTGCTGCAGATGAAATGGTTGACAGTCGATGGTATAAACAAGTTCCTAACAGAGCAAAAAGGTTAGTTGAAAGGATGAGAGAAATTGCCACTTCAATTGATGAGAGTTAAAGCTGGTGTTGTTAAAGACATAACAGAATATTCAGCAGGAAAAAATGGACCATTTTGGATCGATAGTGATCTTGTGCGTTTTAAAAATGGTTATGCTGAAAAAATAGGTGGTTGGCTAAAAGATACATTATATGGAACAGACACAGACAATAATGCTGACTATACATCAGAAACAACTTTAACAGGCATTGGTCGTAACATGCTTTTCTGGCGAGCACCAAGCGATGGTGAAGATAGAATTGTTGTTGGAACTCATAATCATTTATATGTCGTTGAAAATGGAGCATTGTACGACATAACTCCATTAAGAGATTTCTCTAATAGAACAACAACTGTAACTGAAGCATTAGATAACAGTGAAACTTCTATTGATGTTGCAAGTGTAACAGGCTTTCCAACTGCTGGAACTATAAAAATAGAAAGTGAAATAATTACATATACAGGAATAAGCTCTTTAACACTCACAGGATGCACAAGAGGAACAAACAGTACATCTGCTGCAACTCATGACAGTGGAACATCTTTAACACAAATTCTTGTAAATCCTATAGCAACATCTGATGAAGGCACAACTGTTACAATAACAGATACTGCTCATGGAGCAACAACAGGAGATTATGTTGTTATCGGAGGAGCAACAGCAACAGGTGGAATTACAACTGCGGTTTTAAATAGGACAAAAGGATTTCAAATAACAGTAACAAGTGCAAATGTTTTTACAATAACAGTTCCCAGTGCAGCAACAAGCACAGTTTCAGCAGGTGGTGGACTTGTTGTTACAATAAAATATTTAGTTGGAATTGATGGAAATTTAGGAACACAATCTGGAGACCCTGCTCTTGGATGGGGTGTTGGTGGATATGGGGAATCAACTTGGGGAACTGCGAGATCTGCCAGCGAATCTGATGTTAATCTTGAGCATTCAGTTTGGTCTTTGAGTTTATGGGGTGAAGACATATTGGCTTCGGTTCGTGGTGGTGCTATGTATTATTGGGACACATCTGGTGGAGTTGGAACTCGTGCTTCTTTAATTTCAGAAATTTCAGGAGCTTCAGGAGTTCCTGCTAAAGTTAGAGTTTCAACAATATCTTTTCCTGATCGTCATTTTGTTGTTGCTGGTTCAATTGCATATAATGGTTCTGCTCTTGATCCGATGCTTGTTCGTTGGTCTGATCAAGAAGATTTTACTGTTTTCGCTCCAACAGCAACAAATACAGCAGGTGACCAAAGACTTGAAATAGGCACAAAAATAGTGACTATGCAACCAACAAGAGATGAGATGCTTATTTTTACAGATGAAGCAACTTATGGAATGGCATTTGTTGGAGCACCATTTATATTTTCATTTAGATTGTTATCAACAGGATCAGGAGCTGGTGGAAAAAACACAGTTGCTGATATTGATGGAACTGTTTATTGGATGGGAAAAGACAGATTTTTTGTTTATGATGGTATTATAAAAGAATTGCCATGTTCAGTTCAATATTTTGTATTTGATAGAATGCAGCTTGATTATATAGATAAAACAGTTGTTGGTCAAAATAGAAAATTTAAAGAAATAACTTGGTTTTATGTAAGCACATCAAATTCTTCAGGAACGACAAACCCAGAACCAGACAGTTATGTTACATATGATTATCAAGATAATGTTTGGACTGTGGGTTCTATGGATAGAAGTGTTTGGCATGATTCATTCGGAGCGAGAAAAGTTCCTTTTGCATTTGATGCTTCAGGTTATTTGTATGAACAGGAAACAGGAACCAGTGCAGATGGCTCATCAATGTCAGCATTTATAGAAAGTTCCCCGATGGAAATATCTTCAGGTGGAGAAAATTTATACATGATAGACAAAGTAATTCCTGATGCAACTTTAACATCTGACACAAGTTTATTTATAGAATTAAAATCAAGAAAATATCCAAATGCAACAGAAGTTACAAAAGGACCATTTACTATTTCATCAACAACGACTAAATTAAGTACAAGAGCAAAAGGTCGTCAAATTGCAGTTAAATTATCAAGCACAGGTTCGGATGATGATTGGTCTATCGGCGATTTTAGAATAAACACAAGACAGGATGGAATGAGATAATGTCAACACCAGCAACTTTCAGACTTCCGAAACCACCTTCAAATTATAATGAAGGTTTTATGAATAGATTAATAAATGCACTTGAATTAGATAAAAAAGTTCTCTTTTTCGCAGCAAGCACAGCAACAAAAAATTTATCTGATGAAGCACAATCAGTAAGTTGGTTTATGAGTTAATGGCAATAAATTATAAAAATGCAAAAGTAGATTTAACGACAACAAATGCGACAACTGTATTAACAGCTCCAGCAGCATCAACATGTGTTTTTAAGTCTATTATGGTTTCTAATGATTCAGCAAGTGAAGATACAATAACATTAACAATTACTGATAGTGCAAGTGCTGTTTTTAGTTTATATAAAAATGAATCAATTGGAGCATTAAGCACAGAAGAATTATTAAAAGCACCACTTGTTTTATTGGAAAGTGAAATTTTAAAAGCAACAGCAGCAACAGCAGACAGATTGCATGTTGTTGCAAGTTATATGGAGAATAACTAATGGCTGAACCATCAGGAGCATTAACAGGATTAGAAGAAGAGGACTTTGTTCAACCAATAACATATCCTCTTTATCAGCTACAGTCTCAAACACCATCAGGGGATTTGTCTGATTTACAAAATACTTATGGAACAGCAGCGATGCCAATATTTAATTGGGTTCGAAGCATTCAAACAGGAACAGGAACATACACACCATCAGATCCTATGGACCAATCAATGCTTGAAAAATATAAAGAATTGGTTGCCAATAGTGGTGTTCCTGCTGGACTTGCAAGTCCAGAACAATTAACAATGGGTCAAGTTGCAGGTGATATTGCTGGTCAAGTTGCAATTCAAGCTGGTGGACAAATAGGAGCATCTTTGGTTGATCCGTATATTCAACAAGAAGGTCAAAGTGCTTTGCTTGAAGGTTTAGGTGATACATTTGGCTCAACACCAACACAATTAGTTGATACAGCAATGGGAAAAGGTTATAAACTTCTTGATGCAGAAAAAATAAAAGGTGATTTAGTATTTCAACCTGAACTTACATCCAGAGCAACTGCTGAAGCAACAGGAAATTTGGACTTATATAATAAATTGAATCAGGAAAAATCTTCATCTTTCTTTGATTTGCTTTCACCAAAGCAACAATTACCTGCGGGAGTTTACGATCAATCAGTTTTAACAGCAGCAAAACAATCAGCTAAAGGCAATCTTTTTGCAGATCCTATAACAGCAGCAACTCCACCACCAACATTCGGATCTAGGTTCGTTGATAGATTAGATTATACAACTGACATTGGAAAAGCAAATCTTGCCAGAGCAGGTGGTTCAGCTCTTGTTAATTTCGGTGTTCAATTAGCAACAGGAAGAGATCCTGTAAAAGCAGCAAGATCTGCAGGTGCTCAGGCAATAGGAACTTATATTGGAAATGCTTTACTTCCTGGAATTGGTGGTTTTGTCGGTGGAACTTTAGGAACTATTGTTGGTGGAAGAGTTATATGCAATGAATTAATGAGACAAGGAATAATGTCTCGCAAACAAGTTGTTCTTGATTATAAGTTTACAAGAGATTATTTGACTCCAATGCATGTTAATGGTTATCACATCTGGGCAGTTTGGATGGTTAAGCAAATGCGAAAAGGAAGATTAGTTAATTTTTGGAAACATGTCGCAGGTCATAGAGCGAATGAGATTGCCTATATATATGGTGAAAGAGAAAAGCCAGATTATTTAGGTAAAATTTACAGGAAAATTTTAGAACCAATGTGTTTGGCAATAGGATCTTTTTGTAATAAAACAGATTGGTCAACACTTTACAAACACAAGGAGATATAAATATGGCTGAACCAATGATGCCACCAATGCAAGGTGCTAATATGCCAGAAATGCAAGGTGCTAATATGCCACAACAAGGTGGAATGCCACCAGAAGCAAAAGCAAATTTAATGAGACCATCGGAAGAAATTACTGCTGTTCTTATGGCTCGTTTAGCAAATATGTCAGAACAGGAATTGTCAATGCTTGATAGTGCTATTTCACCTGAAACTGCCAGAATATTAATTAAACTTTTACCAGAACTTGCTGAATTAATAAATGCAGTTTCAGGTGAAGGACAGCAAATGCAAGAAGAAATGGGTGCTTTAAGTAATATGGGATGAAAATAAGAAGGGCAAATTTAGATGATGCCTTCATAATATTATTTCTTTTAAAAGAGATGCATGAAGGAGCAGTTTTAAAAATCCCAGACATAAAACTTAAACTTCTGGCCAATAAAGTGCATAGTTTAATAAAAACAGGAATTGTATTTGTAAGTTTGAATGATAAAGAAATAATAACAGGATCAATAGGAGGTTTATTTGGATGCGATTGGTGGAGCGATGAAAAATATTTATCTGATTTGTGGTTTTTCGTATCTAAAAAACATAGAAAGTCAAGAGCAGGATTAATGTTAGGGAAAACCTTTATAAATTATGCAAAATCGGTTAATATGTCTGTGAGGCTTGGACATGTGTTCTCTGGCGATATAGAGCGAAAAGATAAATTTTTTGAAAGACTTGGTTTAGAAAAAGCTGGGTCAATTTATGTGGAGAGATAAATGGGTGGTTATTGTACAACAAGTGTAACTGAATTGCCAGATGCAAGTCAAACTGTTGAAGGAACTGAATTACCAGAATGGGTTTCAGCAGGTGGTAAAATGTTATTTGAACAAGCTGCAAATATAGCATCATCACCTTATCCAGAATACACTGGACCAAGAATAGCAACTTATGGTGGATCTAAATTAACACCTGATGAGCAAAGAGCAGCAGACATTCTTAGAGAAGGTGCAGACTCTTATAAACCTTATATGGATTTAGCAGGTGCATCAGCAATGACTCTTGGTAAAGGTTATGATTCAATGTCTCGTGAGGAGTTGCTTGGAGAACCATATGAGGGTGCAACTCGTGAGCAATTATTAGGAGATCCATATGAAGGTGCAACTCGCCAGGAATTATTAGGAGATCCATTCTCAATAGAAACAGCTCAACCTTTTTTAGATATTTACCAATCAGCAACAGATCCTGCAGTAAGGCAAATTGATCAAACACTTTATGATAATTTGGCATTAGCAAGAGCCAAAGCAGCAAAAGGTGGTGGAGGTTTCGGTTCTCGTTTAGGAATACTTGAAGGTCAGACGACTGGGGAAGCTGCAAAACAAGCTGGTGATTTACGAGCACAAGCAGCAAAAGAAGGACTAAGTTTTGCAGCTGATCGTTATGATACAGATCGAGAAGCAAGATTCGGAGCTGAGGATGTTATGAGAGGTCGTTTCACTGAAGACAGAACTGCTCGTTTTGGTGCAGAAGACGTCATGAGAGGTCGTTTTACTGAAGATAGAACTGCTCGTTTTGGAGCTGAAGATGCAGCACGTGCTGCATATGAAGCAGAAGAAGCATCTCGACTTCGTAGAACACAACAACTTGAAGGAATGGCACCACTTGTGCAAGGACTTCAAGAACAAGCTGCAGCTGGACTTATAAGCACTGGTCAAGCACAAAGGCAATTAGATCAAATGGCTTTAGATTTGGCTTATGCTGATTACACAGATCAACGACAATATCCACAACAACAATTAAATTTTTTATTAGGTGCTTTACAAGGTGTTCCATATGATCAAACAAGTTATGGAATGAAAACAGGCTCACAATATATACAGAATCCAAGTATATATGGCCAAACATTAGGAGGTCTTGGTGCTTTATATAATGCATATAATCTTTCAAGAGCATAAATTATGTCACATTTAGTTCAATATGGTGGAAATGAATTAGCAGGTCACCCAGAATTATTAGGTGTTTCATCTACAAATATGGCAGATGTAAATGCAGGTGCATTAGGTGGTTTGGATTATCAAGGAGCATTAAATTTAATTAATAAAATTTCCCCAGCTCCTGAACCTGTTGATAAAAATATGCTTGGACTTTTATATTTTACTGAAATGGCAAAACAAGCCAGTCAGCCAGGAGCCACACTTTTAGGATCTGCTGCTGGAGCAATACAATCACCAACTTCTTATTTAATGAAAAGAGCTGAAGAAGAAAGAAAAAGAAAAGCAGCACTCCCAGCACAAGCATTATCATTGGCAACAGCATTAGGCAAAACAGGAGCTTTAAAAAATTACGAAATAACTTCACCAGATGGTAAAAAAGAAACTCGACTTTTAGATAGCAGGCAAGCAATTAATTTACAGAATCAAGGTTATGTATTATCAGAAGTTGTAAAAGATCCATCACCTTCAAAACCTTTTCCTGTAAAAATTGCAAATGAAGAAGAGTTTAAGAAAGTATTTCCTAATACAACTATTCCTGATAATAAAATTATTTCTATAACAGCAGATCAATTTGACCAATTGCCAATGGGCATAGTTAATTTATTTGATAAACCAACAGCAGGTACAGAATTTGAAAGAATGTTTACTAAAGTAAATGACATTGGAAATAGAATAGCGAATAAAGAAGAAGTTTCTCAAGCAGAAATGAATGAATATTCTACTAAATATCAAAAACTTGTTATTGGTGGTGAGTTTACAGAGATTGTAGATGGAAAAGAAATTACTAGAATAAGACCAGGAATTGATCTTTCAGGCACCAATTTGCCTGTTCCTGAAGGCATTGACCTTGATAAAATATTAAGTGAGAAGTCTCAAAAATTTGATCAAAATCAAGTTCAAGCTGCGGGATTTGGAAGTAGAATGCTTTTTAATGAAGGTGTATTAAGGAATGTTATTGCTCAAGGTTATATTTTAAATGTGGAAGATGTTGCAAAAATAAAAGGAATGAGCAGTCTTGGTCTCGGTATGATTGGTGTAGAACCATTAGCACAACAATTTCATGTTGCAGCACAAAACTGGGTTGCAGCTCAATTAAGACAAGAATCAGGTGCTGCGATTGCTGCATCAGAATATGCAGACGCACTCTTACAATATTTTCCTGTTGTTGGTGATAGTGCAGAAGTGCTTGAACAAAAAAGAGCATTAAGAGAAACTGCGACAAAAGGTATGATTCAAGCATCAGGCATGGATGCATTCAAATCTATATATCCTAATGCTGTTCCTTTTTTAACTTATACCAGTGGCGAAGAAACATATCAAATATTAGATCCTCAAGGTTATGCCAATAAACAATTACAAAATATAACAACAGGAAAAGATTTATTTTTCAAAGATACCATAGCAGGTTTAACAACAGAAAATTTGAAAAATTTATTGAAAAAACCAAATGCTGGTAAAATTTACACAGTCCAGCAATTAAAATTTATAGAACAAGAAATTGACAAAAGAGAAGAATAATGTCAGATAATTCAACAGAAGAATTGAAAAGATTACTTGAAAAATATAATATTGAATCAAGTCCTGAGGAAGTTGACGATGAAGGTTTAACAGTCAGTGAAAAAATTCGTCTTGCTGCACAAGGTGCATTATTTAATTTCTCAGATGAAGCGATTGCTGCAATTAGAGCGATTGGTCCAGAGACTTATGGTGAAGCATTAGAAAAAGAAAGAAGTGCTTTAAAAACAGCACAAGAAAAGCCAGGAAGTTTGAAATATGAGATTGGTGGTGCTTTTGTTCCAGGAGTTGCAGCTGCACCATTTACTGGTGGTGGCAGTTTAGTGCCAACTCTCGGCAGAGCAGCATTGATAGGAGCAGCAGGTGGAGGATTAGCAGGAGCAGGAGCTGGTGAAGATATTAGTGGTAGAATAAAAAGTGCAGGGATTGGTGGTGTTGCAGGTGGTGTTGCTGGTCCAGTTGGAACAAAAGCATTTGAATTAGGAGGTAAATTACTTAAAAAACCAGCAGATTTCATAAGAAGGCAATTAAGTGGTAAGTTGGGCAAAGCAGCAGAGGATGAAGTTTTAAGAATAATGCAAGAAGGTAATTTAACTCTTGAAGAAGTTGTTAGAAGAGTTAATGCTGGTGAAATAATACCAGATATGAGTGATCAAACAGCAAACGCATTAAGAGCAGTATATTCAAAAAGTGGATCTGGTGGTCAAATAATTGCTGATACATTAACAAGAAGAGCAGATGAAACTTTCGAATCAGGTAAAAAAGCATTATTGTCTGAACTTGCACCAGAAGGTGGAGAAAATATAACATTAGCATTGAGCAAAAATTTAAAAGAATTAGAAGCAGCAGAATCAACTGCATATAAAGAAATATTTGAACAAGGCAAAGCTCTACAATCTAATTCATTGAATCTTGCAACAGAGCAAATTTTAACAAATCAAAAGTTTTTAAGATCAGGGATAAATAAACTTTTAAAAGCAAATAATGCACCTGAACTTTTTAAAGTAAAAAAAGGCAAATTAGAACTGTTGAGAGATGTTACTCTTGAAGATGGTGAGATTATAAGAAGAGCATTGGCAGATGCAACAAATAAAGCATTCAGTGGTAATAAAGGAAATCTCGGAACTTCATTAGGTGCTATTGAAAAATCTGTTAGAAATATTATTGATGAAGTGTCTCCAGATTTAGCAGCAACAAGAGCAAAATGGGCAAGTATAAAAGCAGCACAACAAGCATTTGAAGATGGCAAAAAATCATTTGGTAAAAGTTTTGAAGATTTATCAATACAGTTTGACAACCTTGCACAAAGAGGTGATGCTTTGGCAATGGACTCTTTTAGAGCAGGAGTTGCAGCTCAACTTAAAAATAAATTTGCTTTAAGTTCTTCTAAAAGTTTTATGTCAGCATTAAGTAAATTAGATAGAAAAGAAAGAGATATATTAGAAAAAATATATCCTGAAGGAATGTTTGAAGAAACTCTAAAAAAATTAGAATTAGCAAGTAAAACACAAGCAACAAAAGGCAGAGTTCTTGGTGGATCTCCAACAGCGATAACATCAGAAGGTGCTAAAAGAGTTGGTGCAGATGCTGCTGTAGATGTTGTTGAATTTGCATTGAATCCTTTAAATATTTTTGCTTTCACTAGAATGGCAAGAAAAATGCTCGGTTCAAAAGTTGACAATATATCTCAAGCACAACTGGAACAAGCATCAAAAATATTAGTTTCTGAAAATGCTGATCTTATACAAAGAGCATTAACCGATCAAGATGCTCTTTCTATATTAGGTAAAAGAGTTGGACAAATAATTGACAGTTTAACTGCTGGTGTAACAACAGCAAGTGCTTTTACAGCAGAAAAATTTACACCAGACGAGTTAATATCACCTGCTCAAGCAGGTCAAATTTTAACTTATCCTCAATTTGTTGAGAGTGGTGGCATGGTTGTCGATTCTGGCAGTCCAATATCAGTTGGTGCATATGAAAAATACAGAGAATCTGTTGGATCTCCTATTGACACATCAGGATCGATACGAACTGATCTGCCAGAAGAGATAAAAAATATTATCAATGAAATGTCTAAATCAACAAAAGCAAAGGTTATAAGCTCTGCAAGATGAGAGGAATAATAAATGTTAGATCCTGTCACCCTGAGTCTCGCTGTTTCTGGAGCAACTCAGGCATATGGAGCAATTAAAAAAGCAATAATGTTTGGCAAAGAGCTGGATGAAATATCTGGTGAAATTGGCAAATGGATGACTGCTGTTTCCGACATAGATAATATAAATAGAAATGCAAATAATCCTTCAACATTCGATAAATTGTTCAATGGCTCGGTTGAGTCTTTGGCAATGGAAAGTTTTGCAGCAAAGAAAAAAGTTACGAAACAAAGAGAAGAATTAAAAAATTTTATCATAGGAAATTATGGTGGTCCAAATGCTTGGGAAGAATTATTGAGAGAAGAAGGTCGTATAAGAAAAGCAAGGCAAGAAGCAATTTATGCAAAAGAAGAACAGCAAAAAATGATAAGAGATTATTCTATTATTGGAATTGCTTCTTTAATAGGAGCTGCTGGACTTTTATGGATGATGTGGATAATATCAATAGGAATAAAAGAGTGACATATTGGTTTTATTGGATTTTAATAATTATTAGTTTTATTTGTTTGTTTTATTTAGTTGCTTATAGCAGAGACATACAAACAACAACTTGTCGTTTGGCAAAACAATTATTATTAACTGAACAAAGAGTTTGCATTTATGTTGGAGCAAATCATACAGAATATCGAGAAAGTGTTCCTTTAGAAGCTGGAGAGTGTCCGAGGGAAATACGATGTAAATACAGACCAAATGAAAAACCATTTAATTTAAAAAATGTTGTTAAAAGCATTAAAGACAGTTTCAAATAATTTGTATTATTTTTTAAGTCATTGTTTTTAAAAGGATCTTTTTTTACTTTATTCCTTTACTTATCTGGTGAAATAAAAGATAATGTCTACATTAACTGAGAAAGGAAATTATTATGACAAGTGCATTTGAATATATCGCAAGTAAAGAATATAATGATAGAAGAACGAGAGCAATTTCTTTTAACAAAAACAAATATTTAGGAGCGAGTGAGCTTAAAGCTCAGAAATTTTGTGTGAAAGAAGAAAATAAAAAAATTTTTGATTCTCTTAAAGAGGTTTCGTCTTGGAATTCTTTTGCCAGATCTTTAGTTGATCAAATTTATTTAAAAGGTTCTCTGTCTGACAAGCAAATGTTTGCTGCCAGTGCTATGCTCATTAAAATTAAACAAAATGAAGCTGAAAAGAAAAGCAATTTAGTTTCTATCGATTTGAGTAATGTTAAGAAAATTTTTGACAAAGCTCATGAAGCAATTAAAACACCTAAATTTCGTGTTGATAATATGGTATTGTCTAGAGCACCTGACTCTGGTGCAAATTCTGGTGCTATTTATGTTAAAGTTGATGGCGAATATGCTGGTAAAGTCACTGGTGGTTATTTTGTTCCATGCAGAGCTCCTGAAGGAACTCTTGAAAAATTACAAGAGATTGCTAAAGATCCACTCGGTTCTGCTGTTGCTTATGGTAAAAGAACTGGAAACTGCTCTTGCTGTGGCAGAGAACTAACCAAGCATAATAGCATCGAGAAAGGCATTGGTCCAATATGTGCAGAAAGATGGGGACTGTAATGCAAATCGAAAAGGCAGAATTTGGAAAATACTGCTTGGCAAAAGTTAAACTGGACAGCACATCAATACAAAAGTTGTCCAGTCTTCCAGGATTCAAAAAGTGGATCGGTCGGGATTTGCTGTTCGATCCAACAGGTGCTAATTTGAGCAGAATACAAAAATATTGGCCAGATGCTGTATGGTCTGAAAATGCAAAACCTATTTTAGAAAAATATATCGAGTCATTAATTGAAGCTGAGAAAACTCGCTCAATGAAAGTTGATATTTTGCCAACAAATGATGACTTTAAATTTAAGACAAAACCTTTTGATCATCAGAGAAAAGCATTTTACATGTCTCGTGATAAAGAGTCTTTTGGTCTTTTAATGGAACAAGGCACAGGAAAAACAAAAGTTATAATTGATAATGCTTCTTATTTGTATGCAAACGATAAAATCAATGCTTTGGTCGTTATTGCACCGAATGGTGTACACCGAAACTGGTTGAGCAAGGAACTTCCTGTTCATATGCCTGATTGGTGCCCATATGAAGCCATCTACTATAGGTCTGGGCAAAATAACATAAAAAGCCACAGAGATAAATTTAATGCCGTTATAGGTGCTGAAAACTGCCTTAAAGTGTTTTCTTTTAATGTTGAAGCATTCGTAAGTAATATTGCTGTATTTTATATGATGAAAATTTTATCATCCCACAATGTAATGCTTATTGTTGATGAAAGTTCTAGAATAAAACGTCCAGGAGCAAAAAGAACAAAAATAATTACAAAATTTTCTAAGAATGCAAAGTATCGCAGAATATTAACAGGAACACCAGTAACCAAAGGACCAGAGGATGTTTATAGTCAGTTTAAATTTCTTGATCCTAATATTCTCGGATATGATAGTTTTTATTCATTCAAAGCTCGTTATTGCATAATGGGTGGTTTTGAGAATAGAGAAGTTGTTTCTTATCAAAACATAGATGAATTAACAAAGAATATAGAAGGGCATAGTTTTAGAGTTCTTAAAAAAGACTGCCTAGATTTGCCTGATAAAATTTATCAAAGATATTATGTTGATCTTTCACCAGAACAATTAAAACTTTATAAGTCTATGAAAAAAGAATTTGTTGCTGAACTTGAAGGTGAAACACTGGCAGCACCAGAAGCAATAACAAGATTTTTAAGACTTCAGCAGATAACTTGCAATTGGTTTCCGACTGAAAATGGTGTTGAAATGATAAATAGTGTTAATCCTCGTTTAAAAGCATTATTAAGTATTTTAGATGAAATACAGTCAAAAGTTATCATTTGGGCAAGATTTAAAGCTGATTTAAGAGCCATAGAGGGTGCTTTAGGTGACCTTGCTGTTAGTTATCATGGGGACATATCAACTGATGATAGAGAAATTGCAGTAGATAAATTTCAAAATGATCCTAAAATAAGATATTTTATTGGCCAGCCTCAGTCTGGTGGAATTGGCTTAACATTAACAGCTGCAGATTATGCTATTTATTATTCAAATAGTTTTGATCTTGAAACAAGACTTCAATCCGAAGACAGATGTCACAGAATAGGAACAAAAAATAATGTTACTTATATAGACATCGAAGCAAAGAAAACAATAGATACGAAAATAATTACAGCATTAAGAGATAAAAAGAATCTTGCTGATGCTATAACAAAAGACCCAAGATCAATGTTCCTTGATGAAGGAGAATAATATGAGTGAGAGAAATTTTTGGCATTTGTTAAGAAAGTCTTTGCATTTAAGAATGTATAGAGTTGAAAATAAAGTTATGAAAGGAATGCCAGATATTCATTATATAAATAGAAAAGGTGATTCTGGTTGGATAGAATTAAAGTATATCCCTGATTGGCCAGAGAAGCGAGTTTCAACAGGATTGTCTTTAAACCAAGTTCTTTGGCTTGAAAATTATAGAAAATATGAAGGTCAATGTTGGATTTTAATTCGTGTAAGCAGAGATTTTATAGGACTTATAGATGGCAACAATGCTAGAAAAACTTACAATCGTGTTTCGAAAGGTGAGTTCACCAAACTTTTGCATTGGTATAAAAAAGGAAATATGTCTAAAGAAGATTGGATAGATCTTTCTAAAGTCATTTCTTGCTCTTAACATATAATATTCTTTTTATCTGGTTAGGAAAAAGACCAAATTTTCTCACAACATCATCAATAGTAAATACTTTATCACTTTGAAATTTCTTTTGTTTCTTTCCTTCAAAATAATAATTTTGAATTTTTTTAACCAGTTCATCTGAAAATTTAGTCATTATTCATTCTCCCATCTGTAAAATATATGATCATTAATTCTTACTGTTTGTGTAAATCTTTTGCTCCATGAAGGTTTAACATGATAAGCATGGTAATGTGTTGCTCCATCTGTTAAATCAATTATATTTAATGTGCCTTCAATTAATCCCCAAGAAATTTCTTCTGCCCATTCATATGCTCCATGATCTGTAATTTCTTCTGGTTTCCCATCACACCAAAAACTAAATTGACATTTGTCAGGAATAGGAATGCTGGTATTCCAAGAATAATAATATCCTTCTTTAACAACATCACAAACATTATCTGGATAACGATGATCATTTACTCTTGACATTATAACTTGACCAACTGCTATTTGTCCAACAGTTGGCTCTCCTCTTGCTTCAAAATAAATTGCTGTTGCTAGGCAAACTAAAGATTCAATCATTTACTTTCTCCTTCATAATAAAATGAGCAGTTTTATTTCATGCTCAGGAAACCTTATCAACTAGATGCAGCTAGTGGTTCAAAAAGCCAACCATTGTTATCTGTTTCGAACTTTGGATTATCAACTGTAAAATGACCTTTAACCATTTTATTGAGATGTTTGGATGCTGTCACAGCTTCCCACTCTGGCTTTTGATTATCAATAGTTGTCCAATCTCTTGTATCAACAATTAAAAAATGACGAGTAATATTGACAACATAAACTTTATTTGGTAATGTGTGCTGGTCAAGCCATTTTGATAATTTCATCTTTTTATCAAGTTCTTTCCTCACACCAGTGACACCAAGTTTTTTGCAAGATTGAATCATCTGAGTAACAGTGATTCCTTTGGCATGTCTTTTGCCACGAATTGCTCTGGCAACTCTGTATGCTTCTTCATATTCAGTTCCGCAGACCACTGCAATCGCATATGGTCCACACCAAGTTTTTCTCGCGATACCTGTATCGCAGTAAACTATTTGTCGTCTTTTTGGAGCATGTTTATTCATAATTACTCTCCTCTCTTTGTAAGATATTTGCCTACAGCATTTTCAAATGCTTCAAAAGGATGCGAACCAGAAGATGTATACTCTACAAAATCTTTATCCTCACCATAAGGATCAAATTCATTTGGTAAATGAAAAGTACATCTAATTTCATCATTATCAAAAGCTGTTACACAACCAACAACTTTATAATCATAACCATTAAGAGAATGTCTCACGTTCCAAATTGGTCTATCTGTAGCATAATCACCAGAATTAGAATCACAATCTCTTTCAAAATGAAAATAAGGTGAATTTTCTGAACCTCTAGCATTTACATAATCACCCCAAGCAGCATTTGACTGCTGAAAAGAAAATAACTTGCTTTTGAACTCTTCTGGGAATCTTACTGTTTTATTAAAATTTATTGTCATTTTTGTTTCCTTTCTCAATTTATACATAGATGATATCTTATTTCACCAGAGAAGTAAAGTGAGAAAGTGAAAAAAGATCATAATAAAAACAATGACTTATGATAGCTTACGCCATTTTTCTACATTTAATTTTCTAAATCCTTTATTTATTTTGCCTTTTAACAAATACCAATCACCAATTCTTCCTTCTTCAACTATTGGTTTTCCCAGTTTCGGATAACTCCATCTATTTATTCCTGCTAAAATTGGACCAGTGTCATCTTCGAATTTCATATTTAACCAAAGATTATGAGTCTCTGCTCTGCGACCACCTCTTTTTACCAAATTAACAGCTTCATTTAAATCTCTTAAATTCTTTTCCATAAGTTTTCCAAAAACAACAAACTCCCCAGGATTGTCAGCTTCAAGCTCTTTTATATTTGTTATTGGTGTTTTAATATTATGAGCAGATGGGTCTTTTTTAATATGCCCAAATCTTCTTTCGCATTCAAATATATCGTCGTATGGTGTTTCACCAGAATTTAAAAGTTTCTCCTGTCGAGGTGTTAATGGCTGATTTAATTTTCTCCTATTGATTACATCTTCAGACATTTTTGGACCAAGACCTTTTATTCCTATTAGTCCACCGATTAATTCACCATCTTGGACAGACCAATTTTCTAAAGATTTGAATTTATCAAATGGTTTATAAATAAGTCCTTCTCTTACAACTTCTCTTAAAAGTTTGACTCCTTGTTCATCGTCTTTAACATTTCTTAAACATGCGGCTGCAAATTCTAATGGGAATTTACTTTTCAAAACGCAACACCAATAACTTATTAAAGCATATGAAACAGCATGACTGCGATTAAATGCCATTGAACCCATAGTATTGATATGGTCCCAAACAGCACGAGAATCATTTTCCTTTATTCCATTTTTCTCTGCACCTTCTTTAAATCGAACCCAGTATCTGTTAAAAAATTCTTCACCCAAAGATTTACTCATTGCTCTTCTTAATTGATTTACTTCTTCCCAACTTAATTTTCCCATTTCCCTGCATATAACCATTACTTGTTCTTGATATATAACAATGCCATTTGTTATTTTTGTTATTTTTTCAATCATTGGGTGTAAATATTTAATAGGATCTTCCCCTGTGTGTCTTTTAATAAATTGACTTGCACCACCAGAAGTTAATGGTCCAGGACGAGCCAAAGAAGTAATTGAAACATAATCTTCAAAACTATTTATTTTCATTTGCCTTGTTAATGATTGAAGTGCATAACCTTCAAATTGAAATATTCCTGCATATTTTTCTTCGTTTAAAACTTTGAATGCTTTTTTATCATCTAAAGGATAATTAATTAATTCTTCTCTTAACCATTCAACTTGGTCTAATATATCCTGAATAACAGAAAGTGTTCTTAATCCAAGTGCATCTATTTTTAAAAGATTAAGATCTTCTGCATCTTTTTTATCTATTTGTGCTGCATCTGTCTGTTTAGAAACTGAACAATATTTACTAACTGGCTCTTCTGTTACAATTATTCCAGCTGCATGAACACCATTGTGCCGAGCATGATATTCCATGTCTTCTGCTATTTTCATTTGAGGATATTTTTCAAGAACTTTTTTGCCAATATCAAGATCATTAAATGTGTCCATTATACACATTGCAGCACGAGCATCACCACCACTGCGTTCTATAATTGCACCTTTTAAATCATTGACTTCCCATGCTGGAATCCCCAGCTCTTTGGCAACTTCTGTTATTGTGCTTTTGGCTTTGTATCGGCTCACAGTCCCGAGATGAGCAACTTTTTCTGGACCATATTTTTCTCTTAAATAATTTATTACCATTTCTCTTTTATCATCCTGAAAGTCTATATCAATATCTGGTAAATCAGAGCGATTAACATCTATAAATCTTTCAAATAATAAATCATATTTTAATGGATCAACATCTGTTATTCCTATAAAATAACAAACTAAAGAGCCTGCAGAAGATCCTCTGGCTGGACCAACTAACATATGCTGCTTGGCAAAATTAATCATATCAGCGATTACATAAAAATAATCTTCGAACTTTTTACTTGCTATCATTTCAAGCTCTCGATTCATTCTGTCTTTATATATTTCATTTTTTAAACTTATTTTTCTTTTAATTGCTCCTTCTTCGCACATTTGCCTTAATGTTTTTTCTGGTTCAAAAGATATCATTTTTCCAATTGGTAATTCAGAATTGCACATTTTTGCTATTTCATAAGTATTGCTTATTGCTTCTTCTGGAATCCATGGAACTAAATCTTTTAATTCCCATTCATTAAGTATATGCATTGGTGCTGTTCTATCTGTTCTATTTCTGCCAACAAGAACTTCATAAACTTTTCTGTCATTTACTTTTGGAAAATAATTGTCAGAGGTTGCGACTGGTTTGAAACCTTTTGACTCACAAAAGTCTAATGCTTTACGAGAACTCATTGGATTTATCTCTATATATAAATCGCTTTTTCTGGGCAAAGGAAGCAGTCCCCATTCTGGATGCGTTCCACTAATTATAATTAAGTTTTCTGAAACATCAAATAAATCGGAGTATGAAAGTCTGGGGAAGTAATAAAAATTTTCTTTTTCTGTGCTTTTCGTTACAAGTTGATAAAGTTCTTTTAAACCTTTATTATTCTTTGCAATAAAAGCCATGTAATTTGATGGTTGTCTTTCTCTTTTAGTTGAGTCTTCAACAAATGCTATTTCAGTTCCGAACAATGGTTTTTTATTTAACTCTTTACATGCTTTGCTAAAAGAAACATGTCCCCAAGTTCCAGCATCACAAACTCCAACAGCTTCACCTGAGGACGATTCAACAACTTTTTTAATATTTCCAAATGCTTTTCGGAAAGAATATTCTGATCTTAATCTAATATTTAACATTTTATTTCCTCGATTTCATTCCAAAAACTTTTCTTTTTTAGGCAAATAAACAAGTACAAAACTATCACAATTCGGGCATGATAAATTAGTGACCATTTGGTATTCCTCATTTACATCTTCTTCAATATCATGGTCGCCACCCCAAATTAATTCTTTTTCACAATGCCAGCAATTCATTATTTCTCCAATCTATGTCCATATTTCTGGGTTAGTTTAGTATAAGACGAGTTCGTTTCGACCCTCTGGTGCCTTTTATATGGCTTTGTTTTTCACAGATGATCCTCTTTTTTATACCATTTTAATATTTCTATTGTTGCTTCAACATCAACTAAAGATCTGTGAGCACCTTCAATCTTTTTACCAAACAACTCTTCATAGATGTCTCCGAGCTTTCTCATCTTTCCCCAAACTGACTGACCAATCTCAACTGTGCAGATATGATTATATGCCCATGGAAATTTTGTAAGTTTGTCTATTCTTTCTAATTCGAATTTTAATATTTGCCTATCGAAAGAAAGATTGTGTGCTGCCATTGAACTTTCACCACAGAACCATTCAGCAAGTTTTTTATAATGAGCAATAAAAGGTTTTTGATCATTTAACATTTCGTCTGTTATTTTTGTTATCTTTATTATTTTTGGATCTAATGGGTGTCCAGGATTGCATAAGAATTCAAGACTGTCTATTTTATTAAAGTCATCATCAACTTTAATGCCACCAAATTCTATTATTCTTGGTTGCATATCTAGATCACTGCCTTCAGCTTTTGGCAGTCCTGTTGTTTCAAGATCGAATACTATCATCGATTCCCTCTAACATAAAAGCATAAACACCAAGATCATGAATAGAGTCTTTGTGTGGTTTATCCCACATATTTCCATAACGAATTAATTTGCTTACAATCATATTCAAAAGTCCCATACGATTAAAATCATCATTTGTTTCTAGCTTAATACCATTGGGAAATAAAACTTTCATAATCTCACCATATTGAGTATAAGATGCTCCATATTGAGATCCTCTTTCCTTAAAAGTTTTATGAGCTTGTTCCATATTTTTTATAATCAATTCTTTTTCATTTTTCTGCATCTGATTTTCCTTCTTCATAACCTTCTTCATAACCTTGATGATATTTATCTTCAGAGTCTTTCTCCTTTGCATTTGCTCTTTCTATCATTTCTTCAAAGTTTCCGAGAATAGTTCCTTTTATGTCGAAAACTCTTGCAACTTTAATTCCATCAAGTTCAAGGTCATTTCCTATTAATTTTAATTCCATTATTTTTCCCTTTCAAAAGTTTTTAATGTTCCAAGCAAAGGATTATTAATTTTATTTATTTCAGTGCAAATTGCTAAAAGTTGATAAATAACATTATTTATTGCAAGTTGCTGGTCATATGTAAAATCAAAATTTTCCTTTATTTCTTTTGAAAGATTTTGAACATAACCGAAAACCTGATTTCCTTGTAAAATTAATTTTTTATTCCCCAGTAAAATTACCTCATCCCAAAGTTTATAAACAACTGATGCCAAATCAGCCAAAGCAATTATTGCACCTTCTTTGTCATCTTTTGCTGTTTTCCAATTTAATTCAATTCTACTTTGAAAATCTAAATCAAGCTCAGATATAATTTGTTTAATTCCTTGTTCAGCAATCTCTTCAAAAATTTTAGAGGAATCTTTACTATAATATTTTGTTGGTCTGGGAATGTCCCCTGTTACAACTTCATCAATGTCGTGAATTACTGCTTTTTCTAAAGCGAGACCAATATTTAATTTGTCTTCTTCTCTGGAAACAGAATTTATTTTTTCACATAAAATATAAGTAAAAAGACAAACAAAACCTGTGTGTTCCATTACTGACTCTGGCTTTAAAAGGTGAAGCTGCGAATATCTTTTAATCGCAGACATGCTTTGAGAAACACTAAATAGTTTTATAATATTCATTATATCACATCTGGATTAAAATTTTGAAATTGACTAAGAATTTTTTCTCTCGCAGGAGCTGTGTCATCCCAATTACCAGATATCAATCCTGAAAATTTTTCCAATTCTTCCTGACCAACAACATGAGCATCAACTGATTCTTTAAGCATTATATTTAATCCAAAATTTTCATTTGTATAAGTTATCGAATATCTTGGCTTTGGTGTTGCAACTGTTAAGCATTTAAAATATCCCATTTCATAAACAGTTCCTGTGTCTCTGCCATCAACAACAGCAAATAAAATATTGGCTTTTACCATCTCTTCAACATTACTGTCATAAATTCTTTTGGATTCTTTTCTCTTTTCCTCTGGTGGAAGATGAGCAATTGAACCACCTCCTTTTCTTGGGGAGAAATAATCAAATCCATGCTTATCAAATTCTTTCTCTATAAGCTGAATTGTTTCCAATTGCTTTTCATTAAAAAATGGTCCTGCTAAATAAATTTTCATTTTATTCTCCTATATTAACATTTTCTATATGCTTCTTCCAAAAAGCTGGTCTATAACTTGCTTCTATATGAACACTGTCCATTTTATGCTTTGGAATTGGCATGTTGTGAAGTTTACTGTGAATTGGACATGGTGCTCCAGGATCTTTGTCTGTATGCCTTAATTCTGCATCACGAGTATATGGGCATGAACTTCCACCAGCACAAGGCAAATTGTCTTCATTTATATTTATATATTTTTGTGCTTCAACGATTATGTCTTTCCATATTCCATATTGAGCAATCCAACATTGCCTTTTATTAATAACTGTTTTCCAAAATTCTGTTTCAGCTGATATAGATATTTTTATTTTATCTCCGAGTGTTTTTATCCAAAAATCTTTCTCGGATATTATTCCAAATAAATTATCTTTAATTGTAAAATTTCTATGTCTTACAACTTGTGCTCTTAAAGCAATTGTCATTTCTTGAAATACAGTAATAATTGGACCCAGCTTTCCACTTTTCTGCTCTGATCTTTCTAACATAGGAATAGGATTTACATAACTGTAATTATTTTTAAATTCATCGAGACCAAAAGCTGTTTGCATATCTAAAACTGTATATCTAAAATAATCATCAACAGTTGCTAAATATTCAAAGTGTTTATAAATTTTAATTAGTCCTCTCCAGGAAACTCTTGTAGTAAAAGATGTTTTTGCACAAAGAGGAATTAACATTCTATATTCATCCTGAATAACACCACTTTCTGCTTGCTTTTTGATTTCTTTTTTAAGTGAATCAATTTCATCCATATATGTATAAAACCAAGGATCAGTTCTGAATTCTAAAGGATTGTCAACACGAGATGTTCTTGCCCACATTACATGATCTCTATATGATGCAAAAATTTCTCTTTCCATAATTGTGCATTCTATATTTAAAACAAGCGATGGTATTTCATTCACTGGAGCATCAATCGATAAAATTCTATTTAAAGGTGTTTCATCATCTTTCGATCTTGAAAGTTCCCATGCTTCTCTTGCCAGATGTTTATATGATTTGTCTATGCTCGATGTTTTTAAAATATAACGATCATCTGATATTATTTCTATTCTCATTTTTTTCCTTTCTCTTTTACTTCCCAAAAAACTCTTGAGTCATCATGTTGGTAATATTTTTTAATTTCTTTTTGAAAAGGCTCTTCAATAACAAAAGAAGAGCCTATTTCATAATCGTCCCAATCTGGATCTATTAATGCCCATTTCATATTCAACCACTTTTTATCCTTTTGGTGCACAGCTAACATCAATTACAACTGGGACTGGTCTGTTGTTTATTTTTCTACGAGTATGAATTAGCACTGGTCTAAGATCAACTGCTTTACAGTCTTCAATGCCATTTATAACTTCGCCACGAGTCATCGAGTAAATTTTCTTTTCAGCAATAACTTCAGTGTTTGGCATGCCACTGCAAGCAGAAAGCATACCAACAACTGACAATAAAACCAAAGATCTCATTCTACTGAAACCCAACCTTTATTTAAATCCCAATCAAGATCCTGAAGACGACCACCTTTCTCGATATAATCTTCGAATGACATTTTCTTGTTTTCAATCAGAATTTTCATTGATGCATATCCACAGACTGGCTTTTTATTCTCACGACGAGGATTTTCATCAACAAGACATGTTATAGTTTTACCAGCATATTTGCTTTTCTTAGGAGTGGATGTGTCCTTCAAAACTTTTTCACGATAAAGTTCCATTTCATCAGGACGAGAATCTACTGCAAGTTCTTCAACAGATTTATCGAAATTAAATTCATTTTTAGGAGCTGATGAATGAACAAGTTTAAAAAGTCTTTTGGCTCCTGAAACTTTATCAGCAAACCTATCGATTTGAACAGGGGACATTTCATTATATGCCCTGCATAAAATTTGCCCAGTTGTATTTTGGTCTCTTGCAAGCTCTTCAGCAGAGCCAAATATAATAGAGCCATTTCCAAGACGTTCAGCTTCTGACTTAGAGCTAGCAGTTACAGTTTTAAAAGTTCTTAAATTTAATACATAATATTTCATTTGTTTGTTTCCTTTCTCAATTAATACAATTGTTATGCCTGAGTAAAATGATTATGTAAAGTAAAAAAATCAAAAAAAGTTAATTATTTTCAAATATCCTTTATTTCCAATAGTTTAGTTATATGTTAAAACTCTTCAAAGTCCTTGGTCTTACAATAAAAAGGTTTTCTTTTGCTCTTGTTAGTGCGACATACCAAACTCGATTTTCTTCATCATTACCTAAATTTTCCCAGCTTTTTGTATTTAAGTCTGTTAACAATACAAGATTATCAGCTTCGCCACCTTTGCTCTGGTGAATTGTTGAAATTGTTATTCTTGGTTTTTCAGAAATTTTTTCTCCATTGCGAAGGCAAGATCTTAAATATTCTCTTTCATCTGGTGCTATACCTTTTAACATTTGCATCCAGTCAAATTGTTTTGATGCTTCTGGCAAACCTAAAGACTCAATTGTATAAGTTTCAAGTTCTCTAAGATTAACACTTATTCCTAAAAACTGGACGATGTTTTTTGCATCATGAAGATTGATAGAAGATCCTTTTCTTAAATTTTCCCATGAAATAATAGCACGAGTTTCATCGGACTCCAAAGAGCTTTTATTATTTATACTATATGCAAAACCTTGTTGGCGAACTGCTCTTTTAAGTCGGTTTGTTAAATATTTGCTTCTTGCTAAAAGCATCCATGAACCTTCTCTATTAAAATCTATTTGTTGTTCATCAACCACATAATCAACAAAACCATTTTCTGATCTTGGTTGCCATGGCTTGGGATATCTGTTTTTTATTCTTCGCACAACATCAGCTGCGAGCTTGTGAACTGATCTAGGAATTCTAAAAGATTGTGGCAAAACCATTCTGTCACCTTTTAAATTCAAAAATTTACTAACATCAGCTCCTGCCCATCCAAATATTGCTTGGTCATCATCCCCAGCTATATAAATTTCTTGAGCAAGGCTCGCAACCTTTATTGCCATTTTATATTGTATTGAGGAAAGATCTTGTGCTTCATCTATTATACATATATCAATGTCGAGTTCACTGTCATATTTTTGAAGCATGTCAGTAAAGTCTAAAACACCATTGTCCTTTTTATATTTTAATAATGAATTGTGATATTGTTTTACAGCATGAAGATTTAAGTCTGAAATATTTTCCAATTCATATTGTTGCTCCATTGTTCTAAGTCCCATTCTGGCCAAAGACTCTATTCTTGAACATTTGTCTCCAACTCCATCACCAAGACTAAAACCTAAAACTTCATCATAAATACCTTTAAAATTAATTCCCATTGCCTTGCCAAATTTACGATAGTGATTGCTTGTCATCACTTCATCTCTTTGCAAACTTAATTGTTTAAAAGCCAAAGAGTGAAGTGTTCTAAAATATGGAAATCTATTTTCATCAAGATTAAATTGAGCCATTGCTCTTTCTTGTGCTTCTGATGCAGCTTTCCGAGTAAATGCCAAATAAGCAATTCTTTCTGGCTTTATGCCACGAGATATTGCATCCTCAACAATATTTAAAAGAGTTGTTGTCTTTCCAGTTCCTGGTGGACCAAGAATTATTTGGACTCTTCTCAATTAGACCACCAAGTATATGTCTTTGGCTTTTCCTCTTTTTCTTCTAAATGAATTTTCAAATTTTTCCAAGCAACATTTATTCTGTGTGCCATCTCTGGACTTTCTTTATTTTTTTCAAAAACAATCTGAGTCACCTCAGCTTCTATAAGAAGTATTGCATCTCTCATTTCGACTCTCATTAAAAATCCTCCTCTACATTTGATGGAATTCCAAGCTCCTCATCTTCATAAAATTCAGGTGCAGGCACAGACCAAACTTTTACAACTTTGCCTTTAATTCTAAATGTTTTTCTGTCTCCTCCTAAATTTCTGAGCCAAGACCATATTTGGTGCTGGGTTGAATATCTATACCTTCTTGCTTCTAAGTATATAAATAAATCTTCAGATCGGAAATAAACTTTTTGCTCATCAACATTATGCCATGGTTTGCCATTCATTATTTCATCTTTCTGGCGAGCTTGAACTTTACCAGTCAAAAATGCATCTAATGCTTTTTCAAATTGACCTTGTGGAGATGCATCGTCTGGATCAATTATAACTTCAACACTTTGTAATAATTCATTTATTCTTTTTTCCCATTTTAAAGCTGGCATTACATTTGGACATTTATTAAGTTTCTCGACACAAAGTTTTTGCAACTGCCTTTGGTCTAATAATTGTTGAGTTGTTACTTCTATTCTTTCACCTTGCATTTCTACATACCATCTTACAGAAGATTTATTTTCGGTTTCATATTTTGTTATAGCATCAACTTCAATTGCCAGACCACCACCAAAACCACCAACTCCATAGTCTCTTCTCATGCATTTAGATTTTTCACAATAATTGCATATGGGAGATTGCTTGCATGTATAGGCATAATCTTTTCTTGAAACTGATTTAACAATGCCATTAACTTCTCCTGCAGGAAGTGGTGTTGACAAATGTTCATAATTAAATTTCATTAAATCTTCCTGCCAGTCGTCTGGATTCTTTTTACGATAATAAACACCAACATTAAATAAAGAACTGTTTCTGCCACCTTCAGGAAAACCCATCGTCATTATATGTTGTAAGCAAGGTGGACCATCACTAAATACATCTGTCAGTTTTGATTTGTAACTTTCTAATTTTTCATGTGTTGTTGTTTTCTTTTCAGCCAGTTCAATAAATTCTTTTAAATTTAATTTTTTGCCATTGTGTATTGCATGTCTTTCGCTTTTATCACCATCCCAATAACAAAGGTTTATCCAGTTTCCTCTATCACGTTCATTGGCTCTGCTTATTTGCTTGGGGAATATTTCTGCTCCACCATAACCCAGCTGAGCAGCAAACTCATTTAATTTTGAAACCATATCAACTGCAGCAATTGCAGGCTCACAGAATAAATATAAATGAGCACCACCAGATTTACTTCTGCAGAGAACAAGAGGTGTGTCTCTAATTTTCTTTTCAAGACTTTCCAGTGATTCATTTAATTTTAACTCACCACGAATGTCAATATCAATTACACCAAAATTGCAGGAATTATCCAACTTCAGCATTATAATTCCTAATATATAATCTCCACCACTTAAATGATGCTTAAAATTTTCTTCAGTTGCAGGTTCGCTAACTGTAACAGCACGACCAGACATTTTGCCATCAGCTTCTTGCTTTTTGACTCTGTATTGTCCATGGGCAAGTTCATAACCATGGAACAACTTCATAAACCTTTTTATCATTTCTATTCCTTTATTAGTGATGCAGTCCGAGGAGGAATATTCGGACTGCATCTTTTCCTCAGTAAACTGAGAAAACCTTACATAGAGTCGTCTTCGGAATCAGCCTTTACTTGGACTTCACCAGCTGCAACTTTTGATTTAAAATCTCTTGCAGCTAAATAAATGTCAGAGCCATTCTTTAGATTTTCTATAATACCACCAGACTTCGCATCGTATAGTATTTCAACATTCCAACCAAACCAAGTTCCTTCATCATTCTTTTGAGGAACTGTTGTTAACTGATAAGCAGTCCAGAACATGGCTGGGTTCATAACACCTTTGCCATCTGGACTTGGTATTTGAAGTCTGCTCATCATAGAGTTCCATCGTCTGGACTTTTTAAGTTGGGAAGAAGACATAGAAATTAATGCAGGAGAAAAAGACTCCCCATCAATAACATAAACCATATATTCCCCAGTTGGAACAATCTGGTTGCCTTCTTGAGTAAAATACTTGCCCTTTTTATCTTGAGTGCAAGCAGTTAGACAGAAAGGATCATTGCCATGATCTTTAACAAGACCACCTCTGTCTGGTTTCCATTCTAAATGAGTTCTGCGATAACTAATTGGCACAACTGTTATGCCTTTTTCACCATCGATTATTTCATTGGAAACAGTATCAATAATAAATCCTGCTTCAGCACCTTTAACATATGCAGCATCTGCTTTCATTGCCATTGGTGATTGTGCTTGTAAAATATTCAAGCGAGGAATCATCATATCGTCTTGGCTCATATTTTCAGATGCTGAACCTGCATCTTGTAGTAATAAATTTTTATCGAACGCAACTACATTACTTTGTTCTTTTTGTTTTACTTCATTCGCCATAATTTTATCTCCTTATCTTGGCTCTGCGACCTGTGTAAATTTTAAACAGATCATGTGGGATTGATTTCCCTTCTGAAAGCATTTCTTTAATGAATGCTGTCAATTGTGCAGGATGAACTCCTATTGCTCGTTTGTAGAAAAGTTTGCGATCTCTTAATTCTTTTGCAAAAATATCGCATTCTTTGTCTTCAGTACGACCAAATTGAACCTCAACATTATTTTTAATTAAGTCACCTGCATTATTCTCACGCAACCAATCAAAACAATGTTGTTGACGGATTTCCATCTCCATACGATCATCACCTTTTGCTCTTTCTATTGCACCAGTGGATGGTATGGAAGCAGAGATAATATCATCAACTTTAACTTTTGCTCCATTGTTCAAAGTAAAGTCTTTAATATTCAGTTCTTGCATTAAATCAGGCAAGTCCTGTTCAGCCAACTTCGTAAGATCCTGCTTTTTTCTCTTCAATGACTCTTCGTCTTGTATAATTTCAGTTTGTAAATCATACATCTGTTGAGCCATGTCCGTGATTGCACCTAATTCATTTGACGCAGGTGCCACGTCATCAAGCAGATTTATACTCATCTTGTTTTACCTTTCTAAGTTCTAAAGCGACAGGCATATACCAACCTTTGCGTCTATCCCTTTCGCCTTCTTCCATGTTTCGTTCCCATCGTAAAATGCGAACAGTTGGAGAAATTTCCCCAGCAATCATGCAAACAATCATAACAGCTATTGGGTCTCCACCTCCTGGCCAGAGTAAATAATCCTCTGAGCCGAAGTCCTTTAATGTTCTTCTTGCTTTTTGAATAGATGGTCCAGGAAGAAACTGTGGCTTTTCATGTGGTTCAAATATTATTTCTATTGAACCATAACGAGCAGCATCAGTTAAATCTGGAGTCCAGCCAAATTTATTCTTGACTGGTCTATTTACTACATATACTTTTGGCATTCTTAATCCTTTCTCAATTTTATTGTGCCACCAGCTTCTCAAGGTTCAACCACTAATCACCACCACTGCGGATGAGAACAGTCCTTAACTATGTTCACTGCGTAGCACGAATATTAGTATAAACCTTTTTTTATAAAATAGTAAAGTTTTTTATATAGAGCACAGATTATCGAGGTGAAAAAACTTTTTTCAAAATTAAAGGATTTGAGGTTTCGTCGGTTTCGGAGTGCTTTTTATTATTTAAAAACAGATGTTTATTTTGCGCTCCCGTTGTCAAATATTAGGAGAAACGCAACCCAGTCTTCGGTAACTTTTTTTCTAAGTCATTGTTTTTAAACGAATCTTTTTTCTTTACTTATTGATAAAAATAACGTATCATCTCTATATTAACTGAGAAAGGAAACAAAATGATTACAAAATTCGCTATAAAAGTCCAAGAAATTATCACTGATACAAAGACTGGACATTCAAATGAATACCAACCTACATATTTTTCAGAGGTTGTTAATGTAACTTCTGAGAGAGTTTCAACAACTCAAAGTCCAAAAGTTCTTTTTGGAACAAGAAAAGAAGTATTGGAAGTTATTTTTAATTTACCAGACACTGGCACTTTAGGTCAGTTCTCATATAAATATACTTACAGCATTGAGCCATTCACATATGGTTATGCTAATCACATTGGTTGGACAGATGTTAATCCATATGAGATTGTAAAA